>Ga0207693_10000282_pt1 | contig 47278 bp, 56 predicted proteins | sample LARL81metaG_FD_184347 | JGI IMG/M metagenome (GOLD analysis project Ga0207693, IMG submission 184347) | Corn, switchgrass and miscanthus rhizosphere microbial communities from Kellogg Biological Station, Michigan, USA - LAR L8-1 metaG... | ecosystem: Host-associated > Plants > Roots >... | reverse complement strand
AGGAACGAGCCGCCCCAGTTGCCGCCTCCGCCCGGGACGTCGGCGATGTTCCACTTGCCGCTCGCGTCCGGGGCCTGGCCCTGGATGTAACCCATCATCCACGCGGGGCACGTGACGGTTGCGAACGTCCCGTTCTTGAAGCCGGCGTTCCAGTCGGAGGCGAACGCCACGAGGCCCTTGTCCTCATGGAGCTTGATCGCGTTCATCGTGGTGTTCCAGGCCGACTTGATCTTCGGGTTGCTCTTGACGATCACCTTGCCGCTCTTCGAGTAGTAGCCGGGGGCGGCCTGCGCGACGATCGCGTTGAAGAGGTTGCTGCCGGAGTCGATGAACTTGGTGCCCGCCGGTGCGTGCTTCTGGTAGCGCTTGCCCACGGCGAGGAAGTCCGACCACGTCTTCCACATCTTCCCGAGCTTCGCAGGGGTGGTGGGCAGGCCGGCCTTCTTGAACAGATCCTTCCGGTAGCAAATGCCGAGGCTCCCCACGTCGGTGCCGAGGCCGATCACCTTCCCGCCATGCGCGACGGCCTGACTCCACTTCCAGCTCGGGTAGCGCGACTTGAGTTTCGACGCTCCGTAGTTCCGGAGGTCCACGAAGTACTGCGGCTGGGTCGTGTAGTTCGCGATGAAGCCGACTTCGATCGCCTCGATGTCGTCGGCTCCGGCGCCCGTGGCCAGGTGCTGGGCGAGAGCCGTGTGATGCGGCGCGTAGTCCTCGGTGTCTTCCTTGATCGTGATTCCGGGATGCGAGGCCTCGTACTGCGCGTAGAGGTCGTGGTAGCCGAAATCGCCGAAGACGTCGATCGTGAGTGTGATGTTGCTGCGCTTCGCGGCCGAGGCGCCCTTGACCGACAGGCCGGACACCGTTGCAAGGACCGCGACAACCGCAGCGACGAGGACGAGACGGCCCCGCCGCTTGAGGATGCTCTTCATCCTTCTCCTCCTTGTGAACTTTCCCCTTGTGAACTTTCCGCGCTGGGACCCCTGGTGATCGTTGACGCTCCTACCGCCTCCCTTGTCCATCCGCACGACGCGCGGACGATGAGCTCAACCGGCAGCGTCAGCGCCGCCGGAGTCAATTCCGGGTTCTCGATCTGCTCCAACAGGGCGCGCGCGGCCGCCCGGCCGAGCCCGACCTTGTCCTGGTGAATCGTGGTCAGCGCCGGGTTGAGCAGCGACGCGAGCTGGATGTCGTCGTAGCCGACGACGGCCAGGTCTCCGGGAACGTCGAGGCCGGCGTCGCGCGCCGCCTTCATCGCGCCGACGGCCATCAGGTCGGCGGCCGCGAAGACGGCAGTCGGCGGCTCCGGCAGCGCGAGCAACGCCTTCATCGCGCGCTCGCCGCTCGCGGTGTACCAGTCGCCGACCTGCTCGTACTCGGGGTGGCTCTCGAAGCCGAGCGCCTGCAGCTCGGCCCGGAAGCCCACCATACGATCGGCGCCAGGCTTGTGGTCCTGGGGCCCGGCGACGGTCGCGATCCGCCGGTGCCCGAGCGAATGCAGATGCCGCACCGCGAGGCGGGCGCCGCCGACGTTGTCGGACGTGACGTGCGTCGCCCTGGCTCCCGCCACGTCGAGGTCGACGCCGACGAGCGGGATGTCCGCCTCGACGAGCTTCTCGACCTCGGGATCGTCGCGGTCGACGCCCATGAGCACGATGCCGTCGACGTGGTGGTGGCGAGCGCGTCCGAGAAACGAGTGAGCGCCGTTGCCGTCAGCGGCCGGCTGCTCGGTCGCGAAGAGCAGGACGTCATAGCCGTGCGAGCCGATTCCGTGCTTCACGCCGACGAGGACGTCCTGGAAGAACGGGTGGCCGATGTCGGGGTGCTCGCGGCCGGTGAAGAGGACGATGCCGATCAGCTGCGAGCGGCGCCGCACGAGCGTACGGGCGGCGGCGCTGGGTGCGTAGTCGAGCGACCGGGCAGTGGCGAGAACCCGCTCTTTCGTCGCCGCGCTCACGTCGCCGTAGCCGTTGAAGACCCGCGAGACGGTGGATACAGAGACGCCGCTACGTTCGGCTACTTCACGGATGGTGCTCGTCTTGACCTCCTCCTTCTCCGGAAACGTTTTCGGTGGCGCGACGCTAACGCGTCCGGCAGCGAAAGTCAAGAGGCAGTTTTTCGCTATTTCATGCGGGAAATAGGGACGAGATCGTTACGGAACCGTTTCCGCTAGAACGGCCGCCTGGCAGTTGTGCGCGTTCGTTCGACCTGCAAGGATCGGCGCCATGAGCGGCCACGACGCCGTCGCCGGTCTGCTGCACGAGGCCGGCGAGACCCACCACATCGTCTACCGCATCGTCGACGGGGACGACCCCGACTGGGCCTCCTGGTACGCCGACTGGCTGCTCGACCACTCGGAGCTGCCGCAGCTGCTCGGCGGGGCTCCGGTTCGCAGCCACCTCGTCCACGAACTCGTGGGACTCGACCGCGAGTACACGTCCCAACCGCGTGAAGAGCGGTGGGAGGACTGGTACGCGAAGCGCCTGCTCGAGCGCTTCGGCAACTCCTAGCTCTCGGCGCCGAACCAGCCGGCGAGCTTCTGCATCCCGTGACCGAAGAAGTAGCCGCCTAGCGTCGCCCGTAGCACGAGCTTGCCGAGTCCGATGGCCCCCGACTACCCCGACGCGGCGAAGGGAAACTAGAGTCCGCTGGGATGAGCGACTTCAGCCTCGAAGCGCTGCTCGACTCGCGGCGCGGCGAGGATCTCGACCTCTGGGCGCGGACGATCAACCCGCAGTTCGTGCGGGTGCTGCGCACGATCGGCTTCGACCGCACGTGGGCGCGCGCCGAAGGCGCCTACCTCTACGACGCGGACGGGACGCGCTATCTCGACCTGCTCGGCGGCTTCGGGATGTACGGCGTCGGCCGCAACAACCCGAGGATCCGCGCGGCGCTCGTCGAGGCCCTCGGGCTCGAGACGCCCGGAATGCTCGCGATGGGGACGACGCTCCTTCCCGGGCTCCTCGCAGAGGAGCTGATCGGAGCCGCCGGCGGCCGGATCGAGCGTTGCCTCTTCACGAGCTCGGGCAGCGAGTCGGTCGAGTCGGCGATCAAGCTCGGGCGCACCGCAACCGGGCGCACTCGCGTCCTCTCGGCCGACCACGCGTTCCACGGCCTGACGCTCGGTGCCCTCTCCGCCAACGGCGGCCGCGAGTTCACCGACCGCTTCCAGCCGCTCCTGCCCGGGTTCGAGCAGGTGCCGTTCGGCGACCTCGAGGCGCTGGAGGCAGAGCTGCGGCGCGAGGACGTCGCGCTCTTCCTCGTCGAGCCGGTGCAGGGGAAGGGCATCAACATCGCCCCGGACGGCTACCTCGCAGGCGCGCAGGAGCTGTGCCGCCGCTACGGGACGCTCTTCGCCGTCGACGAGGTGATGAACGGGCTCGGCCGGACGGGCCGGATGTTCGCGTTCCAGCACTGGGGTCTCGAGCCGGATCTCGTGACGCTGGCCAAGACGCTCTCGGGCGGCTACGTCCCCTCGGGCGCGCTGCTCATGACCTCCTCGGTGCACGAGGCCGTCTTCGACTCCATGTCACACGCGATGTCGCACGGCTCGACGTTCGCGCCGAACGAGCTCGCGATGGCGGCCGGCCTCGCGACGCTGCACGAGCTGCGCGAGCAGCGCCTCGTGGAGCAGAGCGCGCGGCTCGGCGAGCGGCTGCTCGAGCTGACACGGCCGCTGGTGGACGAGTTCGAGGTCGTGCGGGACGTGCGCGGGCTCGGGCTCGCGTGGGCGATCGAGTTCGCCGAGCCCAAGAATGGGGGCCGCCGGTCGTACCGCCTGATCGAGCGCGCGCAGCACGGCCTCTTCGCCCAACTGGTGATCGTGCCCCTCTTCACGAAGCACCACATCCTGACCCAGGTCGCGGGCCACGACATGGCCGTGATCCGGATCCTGCCGCCGCTCGTCGTCACGGATGCGGACGTCGAGGAGTTCGCGGACGCGTTGCGCAAGACGATCAAGGGCGCCCAGCGGATGCCGTCGCTGACGAAGTTCGCCCTCACGGCGGCCGGCGCCGGGTTGTCGCGCCGTTAGACGCCCTCTGCCGCGACGAGCTCCCGCACCGCGCGTCGCTCGTCGCCGCTGACGTTCCGGTCGGCCAGCCGATACTCGGCCGCAGCGCGCAGCTCGCGCCGCAGGTCGTCACGGTCGAAATGGGGCAGAAACTGCTCGAGGAACAAGCGGCCGAGCCGGCCCAGGCCGGTGCTCGTCGCGCCGATCACCCAGGTCAGCGCGACGTCGAATGCAGGCTCCCCACCGCGGGCGTTGGTCCAGTCGACAACGACGGGGCCGCCGGGCGAGACGATCACGTTCGCCGGATGCAGGTCGAGATGGAGGAGACGGTCGCCTTGGCCCACCGCCGCCAGGCCGGGCGGAGCCGCGATCTCGTGCAGCAGACAGTGGAGTTGTGCGAGCACCGCGGCGTGGGCCGGCACGGTCGACGGTCGCGCGACGGCTGCCTCCCACATCGTCGGGCCGTCGATCTTCTCGAGCACGAGCGCATCCGGTGTGACCTCGAGCACCTCCGGCACGGGGTAGCCGTGGAGCCGGGCGTGTCGCATCACGAGCGCCTCGCGGTCAGGATGGCCGCCACCCTTGAAGCGCCGGAGAACGCGGCCGTCGCCGAGGTCGAAGACCTCGGAGGCACGACCCGCCGCAAGCAGTTTCGGCTCGGCGTCCACGCTCAGCCGCGCTCGACCGGCAGGCCGCGCTGCGACCACTCGCTCCACGAGCCCGGATAGAGGCGTCCCTCGCGGCCGGCGAGCCAGGCCCGGTGGAGGGTGATGCACGCGGTCACGCCGGAGCCGCAGTAGGCGACGAGCTCGCCGTCCGGGAGCCGGGGCAACGGCTCGTTCCAGGGGGCGTTGGCCGCGCCCGGGATCCGCCCCGGCGGTTCGTCGATCTCGTTCCGCTCGCCACGCCAGCGGTTGGCAGCGCGCGCGTCGACGAGCGCGAGCGACGGATCGGCGAGCCGCCGGGCGATCTGCTCCGCTGCGATCGTGTCGCCGCTCCGCTCGAGCGGGAGGAACTCCGCCGGCTCGAGCTCCTCCTCGCCCGCGCGTAGACCGCCTCCCCAGCCCTCGATCCCGCCGAGCAGGACGGCGCAGTCCTCGTGGCCGAAGTGGCGCAGGAGCCACCAGAGCCGCTCCGGCCCGCCGCCGCTTCCGTACGCGACGACGTATACGCCCGTCCCGATTCCGGCGCGACCCGCCGCGGCGGCGAAGCTCTCCGCCGACGGCAGCGGATGCCGCCCCGCGTCCTGAACCGAGAGGTCGGAGAGGTCGGCGTCGACGTCGAGAAACGCCGCGCCGGGGATGTGGCCGGCGAGATAGAGCTCGCGTCCGCGCGCAGGGTTCCCGAGCTCCCACCGGCAATCGACGAACTGGTACCTCACGTCCCGACGAGGGTAGACCGCCGTTCGAGCCAGACGACGTCCCGCCAGACACCGCCCGCCTCGCCGACGCGTTCGCGAACGCCGACCTCGCGGAAACCACACGACTCGTGGAGCCGGACCGACAGCTCGTTCTCGGGGAACACGCCCGCCGTCAGCGTCCAGTAGCCGGCCTGCTCCGAGCGCTCGACGAGCTCTGCGAGGAGCGCCCGCCCGAGGCCGGCACCACGCGCCTCTGCGGCGACGTAGACGCTCACCTCCCCGACGCCGCGGTAGCAGTGGCGCAGCGAAGCCGGCGAGAGCGCGGCCCAGCCGACCACCACTCCGTCCCGCTCGGCGACGAGCCGCAACTCGGGATGCGCCGCATCCCATCGCTCCCAGGACGGAGTCTCGGTCTCGAAGGTCGCGTCCCCGCCGCGAATCCCTTCCTCGTAGATCGCCCGCACCGCCGGCCAGTCGTCGGGCCGGAGCTCGCGGATCACCGCGCGTGGCTCGGCGTCCACACCGCGGCGAGGATCCCGAGGCCGACGAGCACGCTGCCGCCGACCCAGCGCTGCACACGGGCGATGCCCGCCGAGCCGCGCAGGCGGTCGGCCACCGTCCCCGCGGCAAGCGCCCACATGCTGTCGCTGAGGAAGCCGAGGAGCGCAAAGCTGAGCCCGAGGGCGAGTACCTGCAGCCAGGCGTCCTGCGCGTTCGGGTCGACGAACTGCGGCAGGAAGGCGAAGACGAAGACGATGGTCTTCGGGTTCGTGAGGTTGACGAACACACCCTGCACGTACGCGCGCCGCCGGGTCCGCGGCACCGCCTCCTCGTCCGGCGACTCGAGGCCCCGGCCGAGCAGGCGCCGCACCCCGAGCACGAAGAGATACGCGGCTCCGACGTACTTCACCGCGTCGAAGGCAGCCGTCGACGCGAGGATCAGCGACGAGAGGCCAACGGCTGCAAGCGTGACGTAGGCGACCGTGCCGGTCGTGATTCCGGCGACCGAGGCCAGCCCTCCGGCCCGGCCCATCTCGATGCTCCTCGTGACGACGTACAGGACCGCCGGCCCCGGGATCAGCAGCAGCACGATCGCGGTCGCCAGGAAGACCGAGTACGTCGAGAGCGACGGCATGCGACCGACCCTAACTAGGCGGCCTCGGCCTCCGGCTCGGGAAGCCGGTGAACGTGTCCGACGAGGTGCCCGTGCGACTCCGTGCCGTAGCCGCCGGGGACCGGGATGTAGAACTCGGGATAGCCCCACATGCCGTGCTCGGCGACGTCGAGGCCCGCCGTCTCGACGTGGTGCTCGACGCGGATCCCCCACAGCCGGTTCAGCGCCCAGAGCGAGCCGAACGAAGCGGAGAACGTGAAGGCGCCGACCGCGAGGAGGCCCAGCGCCTGCACGCCGAGCTGGTAGGGCGAGCCGGTGTACAGGAGCCCGCCGTGCCCGACGCCGACCGTGGCGGCGAGCGCGGGAACCGCGAGCAGCCCAGTGGCCAGCGTCCCCCAGACCCCGGCGAGACCGTGCACCGCGACGGCACCGATCGGGTCGTCGATGCCGAGCCGCTCGACGAGCGGCACGGCCATCACCGCGACCGCCGCGGCAACGAAGCCGATCACGACGGCAGCCCAGGGAGCGACGAACCCGCACGCAGCAGTGACCGCGACGAGCGCCGCGAGGACCCCGTTCAGCATCATCGAGACGTCAGGCTTGCGGAGGACGAGCCACGCGATGCAGATCCCGCCGACTCCTCCGGCCGCCGCCGCGAGATTCGTCGTCAGCGCGACATAACCGAAGAAGCCGACGTGACCCCCCGTCACGACGCCGAGCGTCGAGCCGGGGTTGAAGCCGAACCAGCCGAACCAGAGGATGAGCGTCCCGAGCACGGCGTACGGCATGTTGTGGCCCGGGATCGCGTTGGCGCGGCCGTCGTGCCCGAACTTGCCGATCCGCGGCCCCAGCAGGATCGCGCCGGCGAGCGCGGCGAGCGCACCCTGGTAGTGGACGACCGTCGAGCCCGCGAAGTCCTGCATCCCGAACCGCTGCAGCCAGCCTCCGGGTGCCCAGATCCAGTGCGAGACGAGCGAGTAGACGACGGTGAAGATCGCTCCGAACGCGAAGTAGACCCACAGCTTGGCCCGCTCGGCCATCGCGCCCCAGACGATCGCGAGCGAGACGCCCGCGAACACGACCTCGAACAGCCAGCCCGCCGCTCCTGGAATCCCGACGAACGCGGTGTAGGGCGCCTTCCCCGTCGCGAGCAACGCGCCGAACGAGGGCGCGAAGCCGTGCGTGCCGACCAGGCCGTTGCCGTTGCCGAAGGCGAGCCCGAACCCGACCAGCCAGTAGACGAGGGACGCGACGCCGAAGATGAGCACGTTCTTGCCGGCGATGTGGGCCGCGTTCTTCATCCGCGTCAGCCCGGCCTCGAGGAAGGCGAAACCGGCCTGCATGAACATGACGAGCACGGCCGCGACGACGACCCAGATCGTGTTCGCGGCGATCAGCAGCTGATGGTGGGTCATCCCAGACGCTCCCCTGTGCGGTGGTGGAGGACGTTTGCGACAGGCGACGTCCAGCAGAGACCGTCGCCGGATGCGTGGCCGGTGCGGGAGGCGTCGGCGATCGCGGCGGCGACTCGCTCGGCGAGCGCGTCGTCGACGACGAACGTGAGCAGCGCCTTGGGCAGGAAGCGGGACTCGAACGTGCGGCCGCGGTACTCGTGCGTGACCCCGCGCTCGCGCCCGTGCCCGATCGCCTCGACGACCGTGACGCCGACGTGGCCGGTCTCGTCCTCGACGGCGTCGATCACCGTCTCGACCCGCTCCCTCACGACCACCGCCTCGACCTTGACCATCCCGCTCCTTCGCGTGGACCATGAAAAAGGCCCCGCGACCGCTCAGGTCACGAGGCCTCCTCGCCTCGGCGGCCGCCTGCTCCGGCGCACCGCCTGACTCCGAAGCTAACACCCCGGGCGGCCGTCGTCGAGAAACATTTGACGCCGGAGGGTCGAGCGCCTACCCTGCGATCGCCATGTTGCTGACGAACGTGATGGACCGGACCCGGGGTGTCGCCACTGTGCGGCTCGCCGGCCCCCGCGGCCTTTAGGTCCGCGCGCCGCCTCTCCGGCGGCTTCCCGTCCTCCGTTCCCTCTTCTTCCGAAGGAGCAGCATGTCTACTGAAGCACCATCCACAATCGATCTCGCCTCACGTCTAGACCGCCAGGCGCCCGCCGTCGAGGTGCGCGACCTGCGGAAGACGTTCAGGCGCCGCGACCGCAAGGCCGGCCGCTTCGCCCGCAAGCGTCCGTGGCCGGCGCTCGACGACGTCACCTTCACGATCGCCCGTGGCGAGTGCGTCGCCATCCTCGGCCAGAACGGCTCTGGGAAGTCGACGCTCGTCCGCCTGCTCTCGACGCTGCTGATCAGCGACGGCGGCAAGGCGCGGGTCTTCGGCCACGACGTGGACCGTGAGGCGTCGACGATCCGCCGGCTCGTCAACCGCGTCTCGGTCGAGGCGAGCTTCTTCAAGAAGATGTCCGCGTCCGAGAACCTGTCGTACGCGGCGCGCTTCTACGGGATGACGCCGCGGCAGACTCGCACGGGGGTCCCGGAGATCCTCACCGAGGTCGGCTTCCCGGCCGACCGGCGCGGTGAGGCGATGGAGAACCTGTCGCGCGGCATGCAGCAGAAGGTCGCCCTCGCGCGGGCGCTCCTCACCTCGCCCGTCCTGCTCCTGCTCGACGAGCCGACGACCGGGCTCGACCCGCGCTCGAAGCTCGAGGTGCAGGAGTTCATCCGACGGGTGCGGGCGGAGCACGACGCGACGATCCTGCTGTGCACGCACGACATGGCCGAGGCCGAGACCCTCGCGGACCGGATCGGCTTGCTCGACCGCGGCCGGCTGCTCTTCCTCGAGCCGGTCGAGGACGTGAAGCGGCGCTTCGGCGTCGAGACGCTCGAGCAGGCGTTCTTCGCCGCCACCGGACGCGAGTTCGTGGCGGAGGAGGGCGACCGCGAAGACGACGAGTACAGGGAGGTGTTCGGATGAGCGAGTTCGCTCTGGAAACAAGGAACCAGCTCGTCGGCCTGTTCGGGATCGTCGAGCGGAACATGTACCTCACGAAGCGCTACTTCGTGTGGGACCTCGCGTTCATGGTCTGGACGATCGCGAACACGCTCACGATCGTCTTCATCGCGCGCGCGGCGCACCTGCCGCCCGAGAAGGAGAACACGCTCGCGACGGTCCTGCTCGTCGGAGCGACGATCTGGGCGTTCCTCGGGATCATCTTCGAGTTCATGACCGAGACGGTCGCCTGGGAGCGCTGGGAAGGGACGATCGAGTACACGTTCATGGCGCCGCTGTCGCGTCTCGTCCACCTGTTCGGGCAGGGCGCGTATGCGGTGCTCTACGGGCTGATCCGCGCGACGATCCTCTTCTTCGCGGTCGCCGCGTTCATCGGCATTCACATGCCGAACGCGAACTTCGGCGCGGCGCTGGCGCTGCTCGCGCTCGCGTCCATCTCGTTCATCGGCGTCGGGATCATGACCTCGGTCCTGCCGCTGATCTCGCCGGAGAAGGGCGCGCAGCTCGGCTTCGTCTGCCAGGGCGTGATGCTGGTGGTCTCGGGCGTCTACTACCCGGTCACCGTCATGCCGGAGTGGATGCAGTGGATCGCGAAGTTCTCGCCGGCGACGTACGCGCTGCGCGGCTGCCGCCACTCGATCATCAACGGCACCGGCCTCGTGTGGGCGGACGTCTGGCCGCTGCTGATCATCGCCGTCCTCGCGACGCCGATCGGCCTCGCGGTCTTCCGCGTCGGCGAGCGGCACGCGAAGCGGCACGGCAAGCTGAAGCGGTCGGGCTGATGGCGACGGACTACTTCGCAGGCGGCGTCGCGGAGCGCTATGACGAGTCGACGGCCGGCATGCCGGTCGAGCCGGTCGTCGACTTCCTCGAGGCCCTCGCAGGCGGCGGGGCACTCGAGCTCGCGATTGGCACCGGCCGCATCGCAGTACCGCTCGCCGAGCGCGGCGTGCGCGTCGCGGGCATCGACCTCTCGCCGGACATGGTCGCGCGGCTGCGGAAGAAGACGGACTCGGTCCCGGTCACGATCGGCGACATGACGACGACACGCGTGGAAGGCACGTTCTCGCTCGTGTACGTCGTCTTCAACTCCATCTTCAACCTGCGCACGCAGGAGCTGCAGGTCGCGTGCTTCGAGAATGCCTCCGCGCACCTCGAGCCGGGCGGGACGTTCGTCGTCGAGATCATGGTCCCCGAGCTGCAGCGGCTGCCACGCGGCGACCGATTCCTCCTGTTCGACGTGCGTCCCGGACACGTGGGCTTCGACGAGTTCGACCTCGTCACCCAGGCGCTGACCTCGCACCACTACGACCCCGAGCAGGGCACGTACTCGACGTTTCCGGGCCGCTACATCTGGCCCGCCGAGCTCGACCTCATGGCGCGGCTCGCCGGCCTGACGCTCCGCGAGCGCTGGGCCGACTGGGACCGCGCGCCGTTCACCGCCGAGAGCACGAAGCACGTCTCCGTCTGGGAGAAGACGTGAGGATCGAGCTTCCGATCGAGACGGAGCGGCTCGTGATCCGCCCGCTCGAGCTCGGAGACGCCGCAGACCTCGGCCAGCCCGAGGAGTGGATCCGGGAGAAGATCGACCGCTACGAACGTGACGAAGGGATGAGCCTCTGGGCGACGGTCGAGCGGGAGAGCGGCCGGGCGATCGCGCTTGCGGGCCTGCAGTGGGAGCAGATCGACGGCCGCCGCGAGCTCGATCTCGGCTGCGTCGTCGCAGCCGACGCACAGCGACGCGGCTACGGGACCGAGGCCTCGACTGCTGTCCTGGCCGCTGCCTTCGCGGCCGGCTTCGAACGAATCACGGCGATGACCGGACCCGACAACGCTGCGGCGCTGCGCGTCCTCGAGAAGCTCGGGTTCGAGCGCCATGGAGACGCAAGCCACGAGGGCCGCCAGTACGCATTCTTCGTTCAGGCCGCACCGTGAAGGTCACATTCGTCAAGAAGGGCTCGAAGCGCTACGCCGTCGAGGTCGGTCGCGACCGCTATCCCGATCTCTGGTGCGGGACGATCGGCCACGACGACTGGCTTCCGCACGACCTACTCCATTTCGTCGCCGAGGCGGAGTACGACCTCGACGGCGGCGTCTTCGGCGATCTCGCCGCGGGCGGCAACGCGCGGATCTTCCAGTCCTACGACCCCCGGGTGACCGCCAAGATGTGGCGCAAGCAGCGCATGAGCCGGACACGGCTTCCCGACGGCCGCCGCTCGGAGCAGCTCGCCTGGGAGCTCGAGCAAGGCTGGCGCGCGAGAAGCCTCTCGCCGGAGCTGCAGCAGAAGCTGGACGACCTCGCGGAGCGTTGGCACGCGCTCCAAGTGGGCGGGTCGCTCACGCTCGAGTGGCCGCGTCCGGAAGGACGGAAGCGCCACCCGCCGCGCGAGCGTCGGCGTCCCGCGGCCACGCGACAGCGTTAGCGTTCGCGCGTGCCCGCCCGTGCGCGCCGCTCCTGCCTGACCGTTCCCGCCTCGCGCGAGCGGATGCTCGCGAAAGCGCCGTCCCTCGCCGCCGACGAGGTGATCGTCGACCTCGAGGACGCGGTTGCCGCCGAGGACAAGGACCAGGCGCGCGGGCTGGCGGTCGCTGCGCTCGGGCGCGGCCCACTCGGCCGGACGACCGCGCTGCGCGTCAACGGGCGATCAACGCCGTGGTGGGAGGACGATCTCCGTGCGGCGGCGGAGGCCCGCCCCGACGTCGTCGTACTCCCCAAGGTCGAGTCCGCGGAAGACGTGTCCGCCGCAGCCGAGCTGCTCCCGAAGGAGATCGGGCTCGAGGCCCAGATCGAGACGGCTCCCGGCCTCGTCGACGCGGACAGGATCGCCGCTGCGGGACACCGCCTCGAGGCGCTCGTCTTCGGCCCGGCCGACCTCGCTGCGTCGCTCGGCGTGCCCGTGCTGACGATCGGCGCCGGCGTCTCCGACTACGCCCTCGCCCGCGTGGTCGCGGCCGCTCGCGCCTCGGGCCTGCAGGTCCTCGACGGGCCGCACGCGCGGCTCGGCGACGACCTCGGCCTCGTACTCTCCGCGCGCCGCGCGCTCGAACACGGCTACGACGGCAAGTGGGTGATCCACCCGAGCCAGATCGAGCCGGTCAACCGCATCTTCACGCCGTCGCCCGCCGACCTGGATCGCGCCAGGCGGCTTCTCGAAGCCGCTGACCGCGCGGCCCGCGTCGAGGGCGAGCTGGTGGACGAGGCGTCGCGGAAGCTCGCCGAGGCGCTGCTCAGGCGCGCCGAGCTACTCGCCTAGCAGACTTCCGCCGCTTTACCTCCGGCGCGGCAAGCACGCCGCGGTACCACAGGTGGAGAAGCGCGGCGAGCGCGATCAGCCCGAGCCCGAGAAGCCTGGCGATGCTTGCCGCCATGCCGCAGAGGGTACGTCGGCGCCATGACCGGGCGGAGGGAACTCTGGGAGATGACGCGCTTCTCGGGCCAGCGGCGTGGCTTCGAGCCGCAGTGCGACTGCTACCGCACCGACGGCCCACCCACGCTGCACCTCCTGCTCGAGCTTCCCGGCATCGACCCGGACGCCGTGCGAATCGTCGCCGTCGGCAGCGCACTCGTCGTCTCCGGCGTCCGCGAGCGCCCGCACCCGACGGGAGCCCACTACCAGCAGGTCGAGATCGAGTACGGCCCGTTCGAGCGGCGCATCGAGCTCGCCGGGGACGTCGACGCCGACGCCGCCACCGCGATCTACGAGGCCGGAATGCTGCGGCTCGAGGTGCCGCTGCGATGAGCGAGATGGAGTTCGCGGACACCGCTGCGACGCAGGTCGACGAGATCCCGGCCGAGTTGCCGGTGCTGCCGCTCAAGGAGACGGTCGTCTTCCCCGACTCGATGACGCCGCTTGCGATCGGACAGGACCGCTCGATCCGGCTGGTGGACGACGTCGTGGAAGGCGAGCGCCTGCTCGCGCTCGTCACCGTGCGCGACGCCGACGTCGAGGCCCCCGCCTGGGACGACCTGCACGAGATCGGGACTGCTGCCGTCGTGCACAAGATGATCCGCGTTCCCGACGGGACGCTGCGAATCCTCGTCCAGGGCCTGCACCGGATCAAGCTCGAGGAGCCGGTGACCGACGACCCGTACCTCGTCGCGCGCTTCGCTCCCTTGCCGGACCACGCGGAGGAGAGCCGCGAGCTCGAGGCGCTGCTGCGAAACGCGCAGGGACTCTTCGGGCGGATCATCGGACTCGCTCCCTACCTGCCCGAGGAGCTCCAGATCGCGGCCGCGAACATCGAGGACGCGAGCGGCCTCTGCAACCTCGTCGCCTCCACCATCCGGCTCAAGACCGAGGAGAAGCAGCTGATCCTCGAGCTCGCCGACACCGAGGAGCGATTGCGCGAGGTCTCGAAGATCCTCAACCGCGAGCTCGAGGTCTACGAGCTCGGGACGAAGATCCAGTCGCAGGTGCAGTCGGAGCTCGAAAAAGGCCAGCGCGAGTTCTTCCTGCGCCAGCAGCTGAAGGCGATCCAGGGAGAGCTCGGCGAAGGCGATCCCGAGCAGGCGGACGCGAACGAGTTGCGCGAGCGGCTCGACGGGCTCGAGCTGCCTGAAGACGTGCGGATTGCGGCCGGCCGCGAGCTGGCGCGGCTGGAACGGCTTCCGGCGGCGGCGGCCGAGTACGGCGTGATCCGCACGTACCTCGACTGGCTTGCGACGCTCCCCTGGGGAGTGACGACACCCGACGTCCTCGACCTCGACCGCGCGCGGGAGATCCTCGACGAGGATCACTACGACCTCGAGAAGGTGAAGGAGCGGATCGTCGAGCACCTCGCCGTCTCAAAGCTCAAGCAGGATCCGGCCGGCCAGATCCTCTGCTTCGTCGGGCCGCCGGGCGTGGGCAAGACCTCGCTCGGCCAGTCGATCGCGCGCACGCTCGGGAGGAGGTTCACGCGCTTGTCCGTCGGCGGCGTCCGGGACGAGGCCGAGATCCGTGGGCACCGCCGCACGTACATCGGCGCGATGCCGGGCTCGATCATCCGTGCGCTGCGCGACGCCGAGTCGATGAACCCCGTGCTGCTGATCGACGAGATCGACAAGATGGGCGCCGACGTGCGCGGCGACCCGGCGAGCGCGATGCTCGAGGTGCTCGACCGGGCGCAGAATTGCACCTTCCGCGACCACTACCTCGACCTCCCGTTCGACCTCTCGAAGACGCTCTTCATCTGCACGGCGAACACCGTGGACACGATCCCGCCGGCGCTGGTCGACCGGATGGACGTGATCCAGCTCTCCGGATACACGGAGGAGGAGAAGCTCGGAATCGCGGAGCGCTACCTCGTGCCGAGGCAGATCGAGGAGCACGGCCTCGAGCGCGACCGGATCGAGATCGGCGAGGCCGTGCTGCGTTTGCTCGCACGCGAGTACACGCGGGAGGCCGGCGTGCGAGGCCTCGAGCGGCGCATCGGCGACCTCTGCCGCAAGGCCGCGGTGCAGGTCGCTCGCGGGAGCGAGGAGCCGATCGACGTAACCGAGGCGCTCGCACGCGAGTGGCTCGGCCCGCGTCGCTTCTCGGCCGAGACGCGGCGCCGCACGGCGGATCCCGGCGTGGCGACGGGGCTCGCGTACACGCCGGTCGGCGGCGACGTCCTCTACATCGAGGCTCAGGCGTACGCCGGCCGCGGCAAGCTCACGGTGACGGGCCAGCTCGGCGAGGTGATGCAGGAGTCGGCGCAGGCTGCGCTGTCCTGGGTCCGCTCCCACACCGAGGAGCTGGAGCTCGACGAGCGGTGGTTCTCGCGCCACGACGTCCATCTGCATGTGCCGGCCGGCGCCGTCCCGAAGGACGGACCGTCGGCCGGAATCGCGATGGCGACCGCGATCGCCTCCCTCGTGCGCGAGAGGCCGGTCGCGGACGACGTCGCGATGACCGGAGAGATCACGCTCACCGGCCAGGTGCTGCCGATCGGCGGTGTGCGCGACAAGGTACTCGCCGCGCAGCGCGCGGGCCTCGCCCGCGTGATCCTGCCGCGCGAGAACGAGCACGACCTCGAGGAGCTGCCGCCCGAGACACGCGACGCTCTGCACTTCGTCCTCGTCGACTCGATCGACGAGGTGTTCGACGCCGCCTTCAGCGCGAACAGCGCCGGCGCGAACGGTCGCGGGCGGGCGGCGGCTGCAAGGATAGGAGCACCCTTCAACCCACAAGGAAAGGACCGGAGATGACGTATACGAAGGAACGCGTCGCCGATGCGGCCGCGAACGCCCGCCCGTACGTGGAGCGCGCCCTCCGCGACAAGGAGTTGCGCGACAACATCCGCAACGCCTACACCTCGGCCCGCGCCGTCTACGACGAGCTCTCCTCACGTCGTAGGGTGTCGGACGCTGCCTCGCAGCTTGCCGGCGACAAGGACCTGCAGGAGGAGATCCGGGTTGCGATCGACGAGATCCGGAATGCCGCCGGACGTGTCAAGAACGTGAAGCGGGCCGCACCGGAGCCTGCTCGCGCCGCGAAGAACAGCCTGCTCCTGATGATCGGGGTCCTGGTCGGCCTCCTCATCAATCCGATCACCGGCCCGGCGTTGCGGCGGATGCTCGCCCGCCAGCTGTTCGGCAGCGGGAACGACTTCGTCTACCAGGGGAACGGCAGCAAGACGAAGGCCTAGACCGGAGGGCTAGCCGCTTCGGCCCAGGTGCTCCCGCGCGAAAGCGCGGAAGCGGTCGCGCGCGCCCTCGTCCGGGGCGATGGGCTCGTCGTCGGCGTACTGCGGGTCGGCGGCGATCTCCTCGGCCACCGCCCGCACCTCGCGCTCGATCGCGGCGTGGTGGGCGGGGTCGCGGAGCAGCGCGTCGACCCAGCTCTCCGAGCCGTCCCAGTCGGGGACGTCGTGGTCGAAGAGGAGCTGGCCGAGCAGCAGGCCGGTCCGGATATAGGCGAAGGTCTTGAAGGCGAGGATCCGGTGCGGCGTCTCGACGCGGGCCGCGAGGGCCGGGTCCTCGCGCAGGACTTTGTCGACGATGCTGCCGATCGGCTCGTCTACCAGCGGGATCCAGAGCTCGTCGAGGTCGGGCACGACCGGATTATGCCCGGCGAGGAAGTAGCGTAGGCGTGCGTGACCGGTTCAGACGATCTCCTCGCGCAATTGGCCGCCGATCCGGCCGGGGCCGGCCTGTTCCTCGACTTCGACGGCGTGCTGGCGCCGATCGTCGAGCGGCCGGACGACGCTGTAGCGCCGCCGGAGACCCGCGCCGAGCTCGAGCGGCTCGTGAGGCGCTACGCGCTCGTCGCGGTCGTGAGCGGCAGGGCAGGCGAAGACGTGCGTGCCCGCGTCGGCGTGAAGGGCGTCGTCTGCGTCGGCTCGCACGGGCTCGAGCTCGCGCCGCAGGCCGACCGCTGGCGCCGGACGCTCGCCGGCTTCGCTGCCTCCGCGCCCTGGCCGCCGGAGGAGATCGAAGTGAAGGGACTGACGGTCTCCTTCCATTTCCGGAACCGGCCCGACGACCAGGAGGCGGTGCGCGAGCTCGACGCGATCGCCGAAGACGCCGCGTGCCAGGCTCTGGTGGCCCGCTACGGGCGCAAGGTTCTCGAGGTGCTGCCCCCCGTCGGCTCGAACAAAGGAACGGCGGTGCGCGCACTGCTCGAGGAGCACGGATTGCGGCGAGCCCTCGCAGCCGGCGACGACACGACCGATCTCGACTCCTTCGCCGCACTCGACGGGCTCGAGCTCGCGGTGCGCGTGGCCGTCGCGTCGCCCGAGGCGCCGAGTGTCCTGCTCGACGCCGCCGACCTCGTCGTCGAGTCGACCGACGAGTTCCTCGTGCTCCTGCGCCGGCTCTAACCGACACGACCGAAACCGACACGGCTTGGTGCCAGGCACGGAGACGCGTCCGCAAGAGACAGCGAGACCAGCAAGTCCGTCGAACCAAGCGCCGACACCGCCCTCGGGGACATGGCCGCGTGCCTGGCACCGGGACATGTCTCGAAGAGACGGCTTGCGTTACGGGTTGCGCACGCGGTCCGCAGTGCCGTAGGCGAAGATCTCGGTCCAGTTGCCGCCCATCTCGGACGTGTCGAAGCGCACTGCACGCATGCCTTCGAGCGGGAGCACGAACCGACCGTCCCTGTCCTCTACGACGTCGCGCACTCGTTCAACACCTCCCAGGCCCGGCGTACGTCGTCCTCCGTCGTCCGCGCGTTGCCGATCGCGAGGCGCAGGACGTAGCGCCCCTCGAGCTTCGTGTGCGTGATGAAGATCTCACCGGATGCATTGACGCGCGACTCCAGCTGCTCGTTCTCCTCGTCGGATCCGTTGCGGCGGAAGACGACGAGGGAGAAGCGCCGCGGCGCGACGAGCTCCCAGTCGCCGCTCTCATCGACCCAGCCCGCGAAGAGCTCGGCGAGCCGGATGTGCTCGCGAACGATCGCTCGCAGGCCTTCGGCGCCGTAGCAGCGCAGCACCGCCCACAGCTTGAGCGAGCGGAAACGGCGGCCGAGCGGCGGGCCGTAGTCGGCGAGGGAGAACGCCTCGTCGTCGGTGCGCAGGTACTCCGGCGTGAGCGTGAACGCCTCGCGCCACTCCTCCGGCCGCGCCGTCCAGACGAGCGAGCAATCGGCCGGAACGAGGAGCCATTTGTGAGGGTTCACCACCAGGGAATCCGCGAGCTCGACGCCGTCGGCCGACGAGCGCTCCTCCTCGCAGATCCACGAGGAACCGGCATACGCCGCGTCGACGTGGAGCCACGCGCCGACGGCATGCGCCCGCTCGGCGAGCGCGCGCACCGGGTCCACCGAGGCGAACGAGGTCGTGCCCACGGTCGCCACGACGCACGCGACGTCGTCGAGGTCGTAGCCGTCGATGCGCATCCGCAGCTCGTCGTCCACGGGAACCTTGCGCAGCTCCATCCCGAGCATCCGCGCGTCCTTCTCCACCGAGGAGTGCGCGTGCTCGGAGCACACGGCCACGTTGCGCCCCGTCACGTGCCGCGCGGCAATCAGCGCCGCGAGCGTCGAGGTGGAGGCCGTGTCCTCGATGTGGCCGTGCCAGCCGTCCGGGAGCCCGAGCAGCTGCCGTACCCAGTCGGCGACGCGCAACTCGAGCTCGGTCGACGCAGGGGAAGCGCGCCACACGATCGCCACCTGGTTCAGCGCAGCCGCGAGCAGCTCGGCGAGAATCGCCGGCTCCGACGAGGTCACGGCGAAGTACGAGAAGAAGCGAGGGCTCTGCCAGTTCGTCATGGCCGGCAGAAGGAGCTCGTCGAGGTCTCGCAGCACGGCTGCGAAGGGCTCAGCGTCTTCAGGCGCCGCCACAGGCAGCTGCGCCGAGAGCTCGCCCGGCTCGACCTGGGCAAGCACCGGAAGGTCGCCGACCCGCTCCAGGTAGTCCGCGGCCCACTCGAGTGCGGCGGCGCCGTCCTCCCGGAAATCGGTCACGGTCGCTTCTTCCGCAGCTTGTCGAGCTGCTTCCAGGTGCGCGTGTTGGCGACGTCGGCCTTCGTCAACCAGCCGCGCCGCGCCTGCGCAACCGCAAGCTCGACGTAGGCCTGCGAGCGGACCTCGTGTCCGTCGGACGAGACGACGAGCTTGAGCCCAGCTTCCTTCGCAGCGCGAGCGTGGACGTCCCGCAGGTCGAGCCGGTCCGGCTGGCCGTTGATCTCGAGCAGCGTGCCGGTCTCGAGGGCACCCTCGATCACGCGCTCGACGTCGACGTCGCGCGGCGGCCGCTTCCCGATCCGCCGGCCGGTGAGGTGGCCGATTACGTCGACGTAGGGGTTCTGCATCGCCTCGAGCACGCGCTCGGTCGGACGCGAGTCGGGAGCCTGGTGCACCGAGGCGACGACCCAGTCGAGCAGCGCGAGATCCTCGTCCGCGACGTCGACCTCGCCACTCGAGCGGATGTTCGCCTCGACCCCCGCGAGGATCGTCAGCTTCGGGAACCGGGCGCGCAGAGCTTCGATCTCCTCGAGCTGTGCGTGGAGCCGGCCCTCGCGGAGGTAGTGCGAGTGGTCGGTGACGGCGTAGTACTGGTAGCCGCGCGCCACCGCGCCTTCGAGCATCTCCTCGAGGGTGCTCTTGCCGTCGGCCGACCAGTGCGAGTGCGTGTGCAGGTCGCCGCGCACGTCGCGCAGCTCGACGAGCGTCGGCAGCTCGCCCTTTCGCGCCGCCTCCAGTTCCCCCGAGTTCTCGCGCAGCTCCGGCGGGACCGGCTGGTAGCCGAGGAACTCGTAGACCGCGTCTTCCTCGGCGCTCCTGAAGACGTCGCCGCTCTCGACGTTCGTGATGCCGTACTCCGAGATCGAGAGCCCGCGCCGCACCGCGTCCTCGCGCATGGCCACGTTGTGGTCCTTCGAGCCGGTGAAGTGCTGGAGGAGGTTGCCGAACGACTCCGGCGGGACGACGCGCAGGTCGAAACGGAGCCCTTCGCGCGAGACGACGGTCGCCTTCGTGTCGCCCTGTGCGGCGACGCTGGCAACCCAGCTGAGCTCGGCGAAGTGGCCAGTCAGCTCGGCGGGCGTCGACGCGCTCGCGATGATGTCGAGGTCGCGGAACGTCTCCTTCCGCCGCCGCACCGACCCTGCCTCGGAGACCGCGATGGCCGCCGGCAGCTCGCGCAGAGCCGCAACCACCGCCTGCACCTCGGGCAGGCCGCGACCGAGCAGGTAGCGGTCGGTCTCCGGGCTCTCGGCCTGGTAGGCGAGGGCGGCGAGGATCTTCTCTTCGCTCTTCGGCCCGAGCCCGGCCAGCGTTCGCAGCCGTTCCGACTCGGCGGCCGCCTTGAGCTCGTCGAGCGTCTCGACCCCGAGCTCGCGCCAGATGCGCGCTGCGGTCTTCGGCCCGAGACCCGGCAGCTTCATGAAGAGGACGACCTCCGGCGGGACACCGGCCTTCTTCTTCGTCAGCGCCTGGATCTCGCCGATCTCGACGATCTCGACGATCTTCTCCTCGATCGTCCTCCCGATGCCCTGCAACTCCTTCGCGCGCCCATCGAGCGCGAGCTGGGCGACGGAGCCCGACGTCTCGCGCACCCGCGCGGCGGCGCGGCGGTAGGCGACGACTCGAAACGTGTCCTTGCCTTCGAGCTCGAGCAGGTCCCCGAGGAGCTCGATCTGGTCCGCGATCTCGGAGTTCTTGGGTAGGTCCGCCACTCCCGCGATGATATGAGCGTGCCCAGAGCCGTCGTCTGCCTGCCCACCTACAACGAGCGGGAGAACCTCGAGAGGATGGTGGGCGCACTTGCCCACCAGGACGTCGACGTTCTCGTGATCGACGACGGCTCGCCCGACGGGACGGGTGAGATCGCCGACCGGCTCGCCGCCGAGCTCCCGTGGGTCGAAGTGCTCCACCGCCCGCGCAAGGAGGGGCTTGGACGCGCGTACGTCGACGGCTTCCGGCACGTGCTCGCAACGGGTGCCGAGCTCGTGCTCGAGATGGACTGTGACTTCTCCCACGACCCGGCGGACGTGCCCCGGCTGATCGCGGCAGTCGAAGAGGGCGCCGACCTCGCGCTCGGCTCCCGTTACGTCGAAGGCGGGGGCACCGAGAACTGGGGGCTCGTGCGCCGCCTCATCTCTCGCTGCGCCTCGATCTACACGCGCGTGCTCCTGATGCCGATCCACGACTCCACCGGAGGCTTCAAGTGCTTCCGTCGCCGGGTGCTCGAGTCGATCGACCTGGAGACGATCGACGCCGCCGGCTACGTCTTCCAGATCGAGACGACGTATCGCACGCTGCGCAAGGGGTTCGACGTCGTCGAGATCCCGATCCGCTTCGCCGACCGCACGGCGGGCCAGTCGAAGATGAGCCGCGCGATCGTGTTCGAGGCCGTGTGGAAGGTGCCGGCGCTACGGTTGGCCGCGGTGGCCGGGCGGCTGTGACCGAGCTCGACGAGAAGACGTTCGACGACGCGATCGCCGGCGGGCCGCTGCTCGTCGACTTCTGGGCGCCGTGGTGCCGCCCGTGCAAGGCGCTCGAGCCGATCCTCGAGGAGCTGCCCGTCGCGGTTGCGCGGCTGAACATCGACGAGGAGCCGGGAATCGCCTCCCGTTACGACGTCCTGTCGATCCCGACCGTGATCCTGTTCGAGGACGGCGAGGCGCGGGGGGCCGTCGTCGGCGTGCGCCCGCGCGCGCACTTCGAGCAGTGGCTAGCGGAAGTGCTCCCAGCCGGCGAGTGAGTACGGCTCGCCGCCGAGCCTGAGCCCGACCCCTTCGCCCTCCTCGACGCGGCCGATCACCGGGAAGTCGCCGGGATCCGGTGTGGTCGCGAGCAGCTCGTAGTCCTCGCCGAAGCCGACGTCGTCGAGCTCAGCGCCCGCGGCGAGGGGGACGCGCTCGAGCTCGATCGCGAGGCGAACGCGGGAGCGCTCCGCGATGTGCCCGGCGTCTCGCGCGAGCCCGTCCGAGACGTCGAGCATCGCGGTCGCGACCCGAGCGAGGCGCTTGCCCTCGTCGACGCGGTCCGGCACCGGAGGAAGCGAGCCGTTGCGGAACGCCACGCCCGCCGCGCCGAGCGGCCCGGTGAGGACGACGACGTCGCCGGGCTTCGCTCCCGCGCGCCCCGGCACGCGCTCCGAGCGGCCGAGCGCGGTCACGGACATCACGACGCGGTCGGCGCGGGTCGTGTCGCCGCCGCGCACCGGCACGCCGCGCTCGTTCAGGCCGGCATAGAGCTCGAGCACGTCGCTTAGCTCGGTCTCCGGCGGCAGTCCGAGCGAGACGAACAAGGCGAGCGGATCGGCTCCCGAGGCGGCGAGATCGCTGATGTTGACGGCGGCAGCACGGGCGCCGAGCTCGCGCCAGTCCAGAAGATCGAAGCGGAAGTGGACGTCCTCGACGAGCGCGTCCTGCGTGACGACGATGCCGTCGACGACCGCGGCGTCATGCTCGATCCCCTGAGCGAGCCCCCGCCGCTCGAGCTCCGCGAGCAGCCCGAACTCGCCGACCTCCCCGACCGTGGTCACAACTCGGAGATGCGCGCCCGGCCGTCGAGCGCCTCGGGATCGAGCGCCGCCAGCGCGTCGTAGAGCAGCGCGTGGAACGTGCCGGGGCCGGCCGCCCCGTCGGCGGCATCCTCCGCCGCGACACCGAGCGCGGCGAGCGCCTCGGCCGCCGCCTCGAGCGGAGCGTCCGGCTTGGCGGCGAGGAAGCAGCCCGTCAGCGCCGACGAGATGCAGCCGGTGCCGGTCACGGCTGCGAGCAGCGGGTGGCCGTTCGCCACGGCAAGCGTCCGTTCGCCGTCCGCGACGTGGTCGACGGGGCCGGTCACCGAAGCGACGAGCCCGAGCTGCCGCCCCGCCTCCCGCGCCAGCTCGGCGGGCTCGAGCCCGGCAGCGATCGACTCGACGCCACGCACCTCGGCGTCGGCGCCGACGAGCGTCGCGACCTCGCCCGCATTGCCGCGGAGCACCGTCACGTCCACCTCGTCGAGGATCCGCCGCGCGGTGTCGGTGCGGTAGGAAGTCGCGCCGGCGCCGACCGGATCGAGGACGACGGGGATCCCGCGCGCACTCGCCGCGCGGCCCGCGATCAGCATCGCCTCGATCCAGTGCTCCGAGAGCGTGCCGATGTTGATCACGAGCGCGGACGCGAGCCCGACCATCTCCTCGACCTCCTCCGGCGCGTGTGCCATGACCGGCAACGCGCCGAGCGCGAGGGTCGCATTCGCCGTCTCGTTCATGACGACGTAGTTCGTGACCTGGTGGACGAGCGGCTTCCGCTCGCGCAGGTCGCGCAGCGTCGTTCCGGGCGAGATGCTCATCGCGCTGCGACTCCCAGGACGTCGACCGGGCCGTCGCCCGCGCCGATCTCCACGTGACCGTGCGCGACGGCCCGGGAAGCGGCCGCAGCGGCGCCGCGAGCCGCGTCGAGCAGCGAGAGGCCGCGCGCGAGCAGCGCCGCGAGCGTCGCGGAGTGGGTGCAGCCGGAGCCGTGCGTCGCCGCGACGTCGCGGCGATCGAACGGGATCTCGTAGTGCTCTCTCCCGTCGAAGAGATGGTCGGCCGACTCCTCGCCGTGCCCGCCCGTGACGACCGCCGCCCGTGCGCCGAGCCCTACGAGCGACTCGGCCAGCTCACCTTGTGACGCCGTGTCACTCGCCGTCAGCGCCTGGGCCTCGAGCAAGTTCGGCGTGACCACGGTCGCGAGCGGGAAGAGGCGGCCGAGGAGCACCTCCACCGCGTCGTCCTCGAGCAGCCTCGCACCGGAGCTCGCCACCATGACGGGGTCGACGACGAGCGGCAGCGGGTGCTCCTCGAGCCAGTCGGCGACGGTCTCGATGAGCCCGCGGGAGAAGAGCATCCCGGTCTTCGCCGCGTCGATCCCGATGTCTGCGGCAACCGCGTCGAGCTCCGCGCGGACGAACCAGGGCGGCACCTCGTGGACGGCGGTGACCTCGTGGGTGTTCTGCGCCGTGAGGGCGACGATCGCCGACGTCCCATGAACGCCGGCGGCCGCGAACGCCTTCAGATCGGCCTGGATCCCGGCCCCTCCGCCGGAATCGGAGCCCGCAATCGTGATGCAGCGTGGAATCAACGCACTCCCTTCGCCGGCATGACCCGGATCAGGTTCGACGGGTGTGATCTCAGCCTCTCCGCGAGGCACCCCGGTGAGCGAACCCTACCCCCGAAGGTGCAGACGACGCGCGATCTCCGCGAGGTTGAAGTCGTACCCCCAGCCGAATGCCCGCGGCATGACGATCCGGTGATCCTCCGTGTTCCACCAGCGCGACCTGTAGCGCTCCCACGTCGGTCGGCGCCAGTCGTACGGGACGCCGAGGAACTTGCCAGTGCCCTTCTCGCTCATGTATCGAGCGTACCCATGCACCGGCTCCCACCCGCCCTCGCCGCCACCGCGACCCCGCAGATCCTCGAGCTGCTGGGAGACGGGCCCGGCAGGGTGCTCGAGCTCGGCTTCGCCGGCATCCACGCGCAGCTCCTCGAGCTCGCCGGCTGGGAGGTCGTCGTCGTGGAGCCCGATCCGGCGTTCCGCGCCCGCGCCGAGGCGCGCGCGAGCACGGTCGCCGACAGGCCGACGGGCGCGTTCGATGCCGTCGTGGCTCCGGCCGACATCGACCTCGGCGGCGTGGACGCGACCCGCGCGATCGTCGTCGAGCGGGATGGATCCGTGCGGGAAGCGCGTTAGGAGCTGCGTGGAGATGCGCGTCGTGCTTACCGTGCCGGACTTCGACGAGGGGGTCGCGTTCTACCGCGACGCCCTCGGGCTCGAGCAGCTCGCCGACTGGACGGGTGAGGACGGCCGGGTGATCCTGCTCGACGCCGGCCGGGCGACGATCGAGCTGTTCGACGAGCGCCAGGCCGAGAGCGTCGACCGGATCGAAGCCGGCCGTCGCGTCTCCGAGGCCGTCCGGCTCGCGTTCGAGGTCGGCGATCTCGACAGCGCCCGGCAGCGGCTGCTCGATGCGGGCGCCTCCGCCGAGGCCGAGCCGGTCACGCCGCCCTGGGGCGGCCGCAACGCGCGGCTTCGTGCGCCGGACGGCATGCAGCTGACGCTGTTCAGCGAGCCGTAGATCGCTTCAATGGTGGGGTGACGACAGTCGCCACCTGGGACGGCTTGCTCGTCGGCGACGAGCTCGCGCACCTCACGACGGAGCCGGCCCGCGAGGCACGTACCGCGCCGCTGCCCGACTCGCTTCAGCCGGCACTGCTCGAAGCCCTCGCGCGACGTGGCATCCACGAGCTCTACGCGCACCAGGCCGCCGCCTACGCGGCGGCGCGGGGAGGCGGCAACGTCATCGTCACGACCGGAACCGCGTCAGGAAAGACGCTCGCCTTCAACCTGCCGGTGCTCGACGCGCTCGCCGCCGATCGCCACGCGCGCGCCCTCTACCTGTACCCGACGAAGGCGCTCGCGCAGGACCAGGCGCGCTCGCTCGGCGAGCTCGGAGTCGCAGCCGTCCGCGCGGCGATCTACGACGGAGACACCCCGACCGAGCGCCGGCGCCAGATCCGCGGCTGGGCGAACCTCGTGCTCACGAACCCGGACATGCTCCACATCGGCGTCCTCCCGCGGCACGACCTGTGGGGAGACTTCCTCCACAACCTGCGCTTCGTCGTGGTCGACGAGGCGCACGTCTACCGCGGCGTCTTCGGCTCTCACGTCGGCAACGTCCTGAGACGGTTGCGTCGGCTCGCGCGCATCTACGGCGCCGAGCCGCAGTTCCTGCTCGCCTCGGCCACCATCGCGAACGCCGCCGAGCTGGCGAGCGCGCTCACGGGCGAGGAGGCGACCGTCGTCGAGGACGATGCGGCACCGCGGGCCGAGCGCACGATCGCGCTCTGGAACCCGCCGCTGCTCGACGCCGAGCTGGGCCTGCGGGCGAGCGCGCTCGGCGAAGCGTCGCGGCTGCTCGCGGGGCTGGTCGGACGCGGCCTGCGGACGATCTGCTTCGCCAAGAGCCGCAAGGCGGCAGAGCTGATCCACCGCTTCGCGGCAGACCGGCTCGACGCGGCGACCGCAGCGCGGCTGGCCCCGTACCGCGCCGGCTATACGCCGCAGCAGCGGCGGGAGATCGAGCGGCGGCTCGTCGAAGGCGACCTCCTCGGGGTCACGTCGACCGACGCCCTGGAGCTCGGCATCGACATCGGCGACCTCGACTGCGCGATCTCGGTCGGCTTTCCGGGAACGGTGGCGAGCCTCCGCCAGCAGTGGGGCCGCGCCGGGCGCCGCGAGCACGGCCTCGCGATCCTGATCGCCTCCGAGGACGCGCTCGACCAGTACTTCATGCGCGAGCCGCCGGCGCTGCTCGACCGGCACGTGGAGGCGGCGATCCTCGACCACGCCAACCCGCGCGTGCTCGACGGTCACGTGGCGGCCGCCGCATTCGAGGCGCCGATCGACGAGGGAGACGCCGCGACGCTCGGCCCGGAGGCGCTCGAGCGAGCGCCGCACGTGCCGGAGCTGCGCCACACCGCGCGTGGCTGGGTGTGGGCCGGCAAGGATTCACCGGCCGCGCGCGTGCCGCTGCGCTCGACCTCGCCCGACTCGTTCCTCGTGGTGGACGCCGCGACCGGCGACATCCTCGGGCTGGCCGAGCGGGAGCGCGTCTACTCCACCGTCCACGAGGGCGCCGTCTACCTCCACCTGGGCCGCCAGTACCTCGTGCGCGAGCTGGACCTCACCGCGCGGCGGGCGCTCGTCGAGCCGTTCGAGGGCGACTGGTACACGCAGGCGAAGAAGGAGACCGAGACGTCGATCGAGGAGCCGCTGCGCGTCGAGCGGCGGCTCGGGCTCGAGCTCTCCTTCGGGCGCGTGTCGGTGACGGAGCAGGTCGTCGCGTACCAGAAGAAGGCGGTTGCGGACGGCTCGACGCTGGCAACCGTCCCACTCGACCTGCCGCCGACGACGTTCGACACCGAGGCCGTCTGGTTCGTGCCGAGGCCGCACCAGCTCGAGGATCTCGAGGCGATGCCGCTGCTGCTCTCGTCGCTCCATGCCGCCGAGCACTCGCTGATCGCGCTCCTGCCGCTGTGGGCCATGTGCGACCGCTGGGACATCGGCGGCCTCTCGACCAACCTCCACCTCGACACGGGTGCGCCGACCGTCTTCGTCTACGACGGCCACGCCGGCGGCGTCGGCATCGCGGCCCGTGGCTTCGACCAGTTCGAGGGCTGGGTGGCCGACACGGTCACCCTGCTCGAGGGCTGTCCCTGCGAGCGCGGCTGCCCATCCTGTGTCCAGAGCCCGAAGTGCGGCAACCTGAACGAGTACCTCGACAAGGCCGGAGCACTCACACTTCTGACGAGGATGTCGAATTCCGGCTGACGCGTTCGTCGTAGAGACGTCAACGATTCCCGAAGGAGGGATCCCATGCAGTACCTGCTCCTGATCCACGACGACGAGGCGCAGTGGGGCGCCATGCCCGAGGACGAGCGCAACGCGATCTACGGCGAGTACACCCGGTTCACGGAGGACGTGCAGAGCCGGGGCATCCTCGTCGGTGCCAACCAGCTCCAGCCGTCGGGGACGGCGACCGTCGTCCACGTCGAGGACGGCAAGACGCTCACCACCGACGGGCCCTTCGCCGAGACGAAGGAAGTGCTCGGCGGCTACTACCTGATCGACGTCGACACGCTCGACGAGGCGCTCGAGTGGGCGGCGAGAATCCCGTCGGCCCGCTACGGGCACATCGAGGTGCGCCCCATCGTGATGCGCGAGGCGGAGGTCGCGTCGTAGAGGAGCTCACTCGTGCCTACCGCGACGAGCGGGCTCGCTCGATCGCGATCCTGGGCCGCGTCCTCGGTGACCTCGACCTCGCCGAGGACGCGGTGCAGGACGCCTTCGTTCGTGCGGCCGAGCGCTGGCCGCGCGAGGGAGCGCCGCGCAATCCCGGCGCCTGGATCGTGACCACGGCCCGCAACGCGGCGATCGACCGGATCCGCCGAGAGCAGACGCTGGCACGCAAGACGGAGTTGCTCGTACGGGCCGAGGAGCTCCCCGACGACGAGGAGGCTGTCATTCCCGACGAGCGGCTCGAGCTGATCTTCGCGTGCTGCCACCCGGCGCTCGCGCCGGAGGCGCAGGTCGCGCTGACGCTGAGCCTCGTCGGCGGCCTCGAGACGCCCGAGATCGCACGCGCCTTCCTCGTCCCGGAGGCGACGCTCGCGCAGCGCCTCGTTCGCGCCAAGCGGAAGATCCGCGACGCCGGCATCCCGCTCCGCGTGCCACCCGAGCATCTCCTGCCCGAGCGGCTCCGCGTGGCGTTCGCGACGATCTATCTCGTCTTCAACGCCGGCTACGGCCCGCCCGTGCGTCGCGAGCTGTGCGGAGAGGCGATCCGGCTCGCCGCCGTGCTCGCGACGCTGATGCCGGACGAGGCCGACGCGCACGGACTGCACGCGCTGCTTCTCCTGCAGGACGCGCGCCGCGACGCCCGCGTGTCGCCCGACGGCGAGCTCGTCCTGCTCGACGAGCAGGACAGGAGCCTCTGGGACAAGGGCGAGATCGAGCAGGGCAGGAGCGCACTCGAGCGCGCTCTGCCGCTTCGCCGCCCGGGCCCGTACCAGCTGCAGGCGGCAATCGCCTCGCTCCACTACGACGAACCGACCGACTGGGCGCAGATCGCGCTGCTCTACGGCCGGCTCGCGCAGCTGAGCCCGTCGCCGGTGGTGGAGCTGAACCGAGCGGTGGCCGTCGCCATGGCCGACGGGCCGGGGCCCGGGCTCGAGATCGTCGACGGTCTGACCGGGCTGGAGCGGTACCACCTCTGGCACTCGACCCGCGCCGAGCTCCTACGCCGGCTCGGCCGCGACGAGGAGGCGGCGGCTGCCTACTCCCGTGCGCTCGAGCTCGCCCCGAGCGAGACCGAGCGCACGTTCCTCCACGACCGCCTGACCGCCTCCGCCCTCTAGTACGCCGCGGCGAGCACCTGCTTGCGCCGAAGCTTCAGCAGGGAGAGAGCCTGGCTCGTCGGCTTGAACGGGTCGTACACGGTTGCGCCGTCGTCGACCGAGACCGCCGCCACGGCGACTCCGTCGACGTCCGCCACCAGCCAGTCGCCCTCGTGCAGCGGCCGCTCGCTCAGCAGTGCGAGGCGCTCGAGCTCCTCGCGGCACGCGCTGATCCGCAGCTCGATCGCCGTCCGCACGGTCTGCGGCGGGCGGGAGTAGCCCTGCCGCGCCTGGCGATACCGAACTGCGTCGCGCTGAAAGCCGGCCATCCTGGCCATGGCTACCTGACGCATGAGCTCTGGATGCATCACAGCTCCTCCTTCTCTCGGCGTGCTACCCTAACCACTGTTCGGAGCTTACCAGTTACATAACCCCCAATGCAAGGTAAGTGGTTACAGGTTGGACACTCAGCTGGAGCTAGTCCGTGACTACGTCAACACGCTCGATTTCGAGACCGGCATAGACCTGATCTCGACGCCGGACGAGCTCGCGACGTGGTTCTCGGAACAGGGTCTCGTCGACGATCTCGTGGAGCCGACCGAGCAGGAGCTCGTCGACGCCCACGCTGTGCGGGAGGCGATTCGGGCGCTTCTCCTCGCCCACAACGGCGTCGAGGCGGACGCTTCTGCAGCCTCGAAGACGCTGGAAGAGGCCGGCCGCAAGGCGCGCCTCGGCGTGCGGTTCGAAGACGGCCGTCCCGTGCTCGCTCCAGAGGACGACGGAGTGCGCGGTGCGATCGGCCGCATCGTCGCGAGTGTCGCGGAGCTCGCCCCGACCGACGAGTGGAAGCGGCTGAAGGGCTGCCGCGACGAAAACTGCCGCGTCGCCTTCTACGACAAGTCGCGCAACCGCTCGCGCGCCTGGTGCTCGATGGAGGTCTGCGGGAACCGCGAGAAGGCGCGCAGCTTCCGCGCTCGGCACGCGCCGGCCGCGGGCTAGACCGTACGTGCTGCCGCGAGCGCGAGCTCGACCGCCTCGGCCGGTGTCTGGGCGCGCTGTGTGCCCTCCACCTGCCAGCCCGGATCGAGCACGACCACCGGGCGTCCGAGCGTGAGCGCGAGCCCGATCTCTGCGAGGGTGCCGTAGCGGCCGCCAACCGCGATCACCGCATCGCCGGACGCCACGACCGCGAGATTGCGTGCGTGGCCGATGCCGGTGACGACGACGTGGTCGATCCACTCGTTGGCCCGCTCCCGAGTCTCCGTCGGGAGGATGCCGATGGTCGTCCCCCCGACGCTCTTGGCACCACGCGCGGCCGCGGCCATCACCTCACCGAGCCCGCCGGTCACAACGGTCGCTCCACGCTCGGCGAGCAGCCGCCCGACCTGCTCGGCGTTCTCCTCCTGCCCCCTCCCGCTGCCGATGACCGAGACCTGGATCGCCACGTCTGCGCGATGCTAGGACAGTGAGCGGAGTCAGAGAAGCGCGCGGCGGCGTGCTCGTGGTCGGCGGAGGCTTCGCCGGCGCCTACGTCGCCAGGGAGCTCGGCGACCGCGGGGCGACGATCGTGAGCAAGGAGAACTTCATGCTCTACACCCCGCTCCTGCCGGAGGCCGCGTCGGGGACGCTCGAGCCGCGGCACTGCGTCGTGCCCTTGCGCGAGATGTGCCCGCACGCCGAGCTGATCCTCGGCAGCGTGACCGCTCTCGACCTCGCGAAGAAGACCGCCGCTGTCGAGACCGACGAAGGGCCGCAGACGGTCGAGTGGAGCGAGCTCGTCCTGGCGCTCGGCGCCGTGCCACGAACGCTGCCGATTCCCGGCCTGTCCGAGCACGCGCTCTCCTTCAAGACCCTCGCCGACGGGATCAACCTCCGCAACCACGTCCTGCACCAGCTCGAGGCGGCCGACGCGGCGCTCGGCGAGCAGGAGCGGGCGCAGCGGCTGACGTTCGTCTTCGTCGGTGCCGGCTATGCGGGAGTCGAGGCGCTCGCGGAGCTGTCCGACCTCGTGGAGGATGCGCTCCGCTACTACCCCGGCCTGCGCTCGACTCCGCGCCGCTGGGTCCTCGTCGACGCGGCGCCGCGGATCCTGCCCGACATCCCACCGCCGCTCGGCGACTATGCCGCGGCCGAGCTGCGCAAGCGCGGGATCGAGATCTACGTCGACACGACCCTCGAGTCGGTCTCCGCCGGCGAAGCCGTGCTCGGGAACGGGACGCGGATCCCGACGAACATGGTCGTCTGGACGGCCGGCGTCGCGCCGAACCCGGCCCTGCGCGAGTGGTCGCTGCCGCTCGACGAGAAGGGCCGCGTCGAGGTGGACGAGTTCCTCCGCGTGCGCGGCCACGAGCATGTGTGGGCGCTCGGCGACTGCACGCTCGTGCCGAATACGCGCAGCGACCGACCCGACCCGCCCACCTGCCAGCACGCGCTCCGCCAGGCCCGGCGCCTCGCGAAGAACCTGACCGGCCCGCCCGAGGCGTACGGCTACCGCATGCTGGGCCAGGTCGCGACGCTCGGCCGGCACAAGGGCATCGCCGAGGTGCTCGGCCTGAACCTGCACGGCTTCCTCGGCTGGTGGGTGACGCGCTCGTATCACCTGTACCAGCTCCCCCTCGCCCAGCGGAAAGTGCGGGTCGTCGTCGACTGGACCGTGTCGCTCTTCTTCCGCCGGGACATCGCCGAGCTCGGCCGGCTCGGCCACCCCGAGAAGCTGGACTCGTAGGCTGCGCTCGCGCGTATCTGCTCCGTGAGAGCGGCGCTCGCGATCGCCGCGGCGGTCGCGGCCGTCGCGCTTCTTCCCGCATCGGCAGCGAGCGGGCGGCAGAAGCCGTACGTGCTGACGGCGATCGCGGACATCGGCACCGTGTACTGGCGATACGACTGCGTCCACTACCGCGCGTCGGAGTGGTCGCTCGGGATCCGCGTGTTCCCGACCACCGCGACCACAGGCGTGGCCTATCGCGCCGGCGGGTTCACGCGGAGACGGACGGCTCAGCCGGGCTACCCGACGATCTGGTTCCCGTTCCGCCCGGAGCGCCGGCAGCGGCTCTCGTTCGTCCAGGGAACGGAGGCCGGAACACTGCGCGCGTACATGACCGCCAGGTTCCGCGAGCGCGATTGCCAGAGCTATCGCCCGCCACGCCTCAGCGTGCAGCTCTACCCACGCTGAGCCTCACTCGACGAGCTCGAGCCGCGGGTTCTCGCGCAGTTGCCGGCCGAACTTGCCGGACGGCTTCCCGTCGGTCATCACCACATCGGCGGTGAAGTCGTTGGCGCCGCGGATCAGCGAGGAACCGACGCCGTACGCGTCGACCGGCACGCCGCGCTCCTCGAAGGCGCGGATCTTCTCGACGGTGAAGCCGCCGGAGACGACGATGCGCACGTGCCCGAAGCCCGCCGCGTCGAGTGCGTCGCGCGTCTTCCGGACGAGCCGCTCGTTCACGCCCGACGGCTTGAAGTCGCCCATCTCGTCCCACAGCGAACGGTCGACGAGCATCTCGGACGTGTCGAGACGGACTCCCCAGAGCCGGTCACCGAGTGCCTCCGCCACCTCGAGCGCGGAGCGCACCGAGTCGTTCTCGAAGTCGACGAGCACGGTCACGGACATGTCCTCCGGAGCCCATTCGGCGAACTTGCGCGCCGCGAGGACGGTGTCGCCGCCGTAGGCCGCGATCAGCGAGTGGGGGACGGTGCCGATCGCGCGCCCGCCCCACCACGAAGCCTGCTCGTCGCTCGTGACCCCGATCTCGAAGCCCGTCACCTGTCCCGCCACGTAGGCCGCGTAGCCGTCGCCGGCCTGCACGCGGTGATGGTCGAAGCGCGCCGGCATGAAGATGAGCGGCTTGCCGTTCGCAGCCTCGAGCACGCGCACGACGTTGGTCGTGATCAACGTCCGCCGCGCGAGCGTGCCGAGGTACGGCGTCTCGAGATGCGCGAAGGTCGTGTAGTCGCCCTCGATCGTGAGCACCGTCTCCCACGGCTCGACCCGATCGCCGTCGTGGAGGGCGCGGATCGTCAGCCCGTCGGGCTCGTGGGCACAAAGCCGCAGGATCGCGAGCGCCTCGTCCACCCCGCCCAGCCAGGCGTCGTTCTTCTGGAAGACCTGGACGACGACGCGCGGTCGGCGGCCGTCGGCGAGGAGCGTCGCCCTGGCGTGGTTGAAGTACGCGTCGGTGTACCAGCCCGCACGCATCTTCTCGACGGGGAGGTCGAAGATCTCGGGAGAAAGGCGCTGCCTACTTTGTGGCGGCATGCTCGAGCTCGAGGCACGCCTGGAGCGCAGCCTCTGCCACCTCGAGCTGCTCGGCGCTCGGCTCCGCCGTCGAGAAGCGGTGCTGGAGCTCGTGTCCCGGCTTCGACAACGCTCGCGCCAGCGGGTGCTCAGGGTGCCGCGACATCCAGCCGAAGAGCTCGGTCGCCGCACCGACCGCGCCGATCTGCGCAACTGCCTGCGCACGCTTTCGGTGCCGCTCCGGCGCGAGGCCGGCGAGAACGTTGCCGGCGGCAGAGGTGACGAGGAGCGGGCCCACGAGATGGCCGCCGCAGCGCTCGTGCTCCTTGGTCGCACGCTTCCCGTGCTCGTAGCTGCCGATCGAGATGTGCTCCGCGCCGTGGTACGCGGCGAGCTCGCCGGAGCGCAACGCCATCACCGCTGGGGCGATGGAGACGAGCGACGACAACAGCTCCCTGGGGATCGGTCGCAGTTTCGACTCGCGCAGGGCGCGGACGAACACCGCCGCGCCGAGCATCGAGCCGAGCGTGCGCGAGTTCTCCATCGGCAGCTTCGCGGCCGGGAGCTTGGTCTTGATCTGCGGCAGGAGCAGAAGGGCCTCGGCGAGCCTGGCCGGACCGCGGAGCAGCGGGCTCTCGATCCGGGACGCCTGCAGGCGCTTCCGCGCCGCTGCAACCTCGATCGCTCCGTCCTCGTGCCGGATCGCGCACGCCCACGCATGCGGCCCGTGCACCAGCACGCCGTTCGGCAGTGCCATGCCGCCGAGCCGAATCTTCTCCTTGGCCATCCCAGAAGGGTAGTCGCGTCACCCCAGGACGGAGTGGGCTGCATGACGCAGCCAGCCGACGCCGAGCTCGAGATCGGCGACCGGGATGCGCTCGTCGGCGGAGTGGATCAGCGACGCCGCCACCTCGGGCGGCAGCTCTCCCGTGGAGGGGAAGAAGCCGTAGGCGACGGTGCCGAACGCCTCGCGCAACCAGTGGCTGTCGGTGAAACCGGCGCACGCGAGCGGCGCAGCCTTCGCCGCAGGCTCGACCTCGGCGACCCACTCCTCGAGCGCGCGCCACAGAGGAGTGTCGAGCGCGGAGCGAGTGCCGCCGCGTGTCTCGATCCACTCGAGCTCGTAGGTGACGTCCCCCCCGAGCACCGCGCGGATCATCGGCTCGACGTGCTCCGAGTGCTGGCCCGGCAGCAGCCGGCAGTCCACCTCGAGCTCGCACACCGCCGGGATGACGTTCCGCTTCTGCGAACCGGCGATGACGGTCGGTGAGAAGGTGGGCGCGAGCAACGCCTGGACGACGGCGGCGCCGACCGGCGAGAGCGGCGCTATGCGCTCGACTGCCTCGTGCGCCGGCGGCACCTCCCCGAGCAGAGCCAGAAGGAACGCCTCGACCTCCGGGCCCATCTGCGGCTCGGGCCGGAACGCGGCGATTCGCTCGATCAGCTGCGCAGCCCCGACCAGCGGGTTGTCGGCGATGCCTGGCATCGAGGCGTGGCCCGAGCGGCCGAGCACGCGCAGCCGGAAGGGAGCGGTCATCTTCTCCGCGACCGTCGGCAGGTAGATCGGCCGGCCGTCTTCGAGCTCGATCCGCTCGCCGCCTCCCTCGTTGATCGCGAAGTCGCACCGAACGGCGTCGGGATGCGCCTCGCACAACCACTCGAGGCCGAAGCCGGCACCGGCCTCCTCGTCGGCAGTCGCCGCGAAGATCAGGTCGCCGCTCGGCCGAAATCCCTCGCGCGCGAGCGACGCGATCGCAACGGCGTTCGCCGCAACCTCGCTCTTCATGTCGAGGGCGCCGCGGCCCCAGACCATTCCGTCGCGCAACTCGCCCGAGAACGGCGGCACCGACCATTCGGCGGGGTCGGCGAGCACCACGTCGGTGTGGCCGAGGAAGAGGAGCGAGGGGCCGTCCCCACCCGGGATCCGCGCGACGAGATTCGCACGCTCCGGCGTCCTCGCAATCAACTCGCCCTCGACGCCGTTGGCGGCGAGGTAGTCGCGCAGGAGCTCCGCCGCGGCGGTCTCGTTGCCGGGCGGGTTCGTCGTGTCGATCCGGATCAGCCGCTGGAGAAGGTCGGTGACCTCTTCGCGCAGCGTCGTTTCCGTCGTCGTGCTCATCGGCGCAGCCCCACGACGAGAACGTACTTGCGTTCCAGCACTCCCGGCGCGAGGTACGCGAGATAGACCTGCTCCGCGCGGGCTCGTACCGCCTCGGTCTGCTCCTCGAGCCACGACCGCAACGGCGGCATCGACGTCGAGGCGAGCTCCCAGAGCTCTTCGCCCGAATCCGCCTCGATGCGCCACTCGCCGGTCTGAAGCTCGAGCTCGAACGCGTCGCCGAGCAGCGCGCGAACATGCCCCTCCGTCGCCCAGTCGCGGGCGTCGGGACCGGGGGGAAAGACCCGCCCGGCCCGTTCGTTCACGTCGGACCACTCGTCCTTGGGCCACGCGGTGAGCGCGAGCCTGCCGCCCGGCCGGCAGACGCGGGCGAGCTCGTCCGCAACCCGCCGGTGGTCTGGCGCGAAGATCGCCCCGAAGGCAGAAGCCACGGCGCCGAACTCGGTGTCGCCGTACGGCAGCTCCTGGCAGTCCCCCTCGTCGAACCGGATCGCCAGTCCCTCCGCCTCTGCCGCGCCGCGGGCCTTTCCGAGCTGGTCGGCGGAGATGTCGATGCCGACGACGTCCGCCCCGGCCCGCGCGGCCCGCAGCGCCACCCCTCCCGTTCCGCACGCGACGTCGAGCACGCGCGCACCGGGCTCGATCGCCAACACTGCAACGACACGATCGTGAATCGCGGCGAAGGTCTCCGCGATGCGCTCGTAGCTCGCCCCGCTCCACGTCTCGGCGGTCGATCCGGACACGCGGCCGAGCATACTTGGGTCGTGAGCGACCTCTTCTCGGACGCCGCGGATCAGCACGCGCGGGAGGTCGCGCCGCTCGCCCAGCGGCTGCGACCGGCGACGCTGGGCGAGTTCGTCGGCCAGGCGCACGTCCTCGGCGAGGGTTCCGCGCTGCGGCGCGCGATCGAGGAGGACCGCGTCCACTCCTCGATCCTCTACGGCCCTCCCGGCAGCGGAAAGACGACGCTTGCACGGATCGTCGCCGCCTCGACCGGCTCGGCCTTCGAGGAGCTGTCGGCGGTCTCGGCCACGGTGAAGGACGTGCGCGAGGTGCTCGCCCGGGCACGGGAGCGGCTCGGCACCACCGGCCGGCGCACGATCCTCTTCCTCGACGAGATCCACCGCTTCAACAAGGCGCAGCAGGACGCGCTCCTACCGGGCGTGGAGTCCGGCCTCGTGACGCTGATCGGCGCGACGACCGAGAACCCGTACTACGAGGTCAACTCCGCGCTCATCTCCCGCACGCAGGTGTACGAGCTGGAGACGCTGACACCGGAGGAGATGGCCGTCGTCGTGCGGCGCGGGCTGAGCGAGGTCGGCGGCGAGGCGTCCGACGAGGTGGTCGAGCTGATCGCGCATCGCTCGGGAGGCGACGCGCGAACCGCGCTCAACATCGTGGAGCTGGCGAACGAGACCGCCGACGGCGCGATCACGGCAGAGAACGTCGAGGACGCCGCTCGCAAGCCGCCGCTCGTCTACGACAAGGCCGGCGACCGGCACTACGACTTCACCTCCGCCTTCATCAAGTCGATGCGGGGCAGCGATCCCGACGCGGCGGTGTACTACCTCGCCGCGATGCTCGAGGGCGGCGAGGACGCGCGCTTCATCGCGCGGCGGATGATCGTGCTCGCCTCGGAGGACATCGGCAACGCCGACCCGCGCGCGCTGCTCGTCGCCGTCGCCGCCGCGCAGGCAGTGGAGCACGTCGGTCTCCCCGAGGCGCGCCTCAATCTCTCGCAGGCCGCCATCTACCTCGCCTGCGCGCCCAAGTCGAACGCGAGCTACGTCGCGCTCAACCGCGCGACGGCGGACGTGCAAGAACGAGGTGCGGCACGACCGCCGAAGGCCCTGCGCGACGGCTCCTGGTACGGCCGCCGGCTGGGGCACGGCCAGGGCTACGTCTACCCGCATGACGATCCGGAGGGGTTCGAGACGAGCTACCTCCCGGAGGAGCTCGAGGGCAAGCGCTACTACGAGCCGCCGGCGAGTGGCGAAGAATCGGGGGGCGAGGAGAGCGCGGACGAGAACGCCTCGTGAGCCTCGCTGCCGTAGACGGCGAAGATCACGTGCTCGAGCGAGGCGGCGGGAAAGATCCGCGCCTCGTCGACCATGATCCGGGCGCAGTCCGCGAGCGGGAAGCCGCCGACCCCCGTGCCGAAGGCGGGCAGCGCGAGCGAGCGGCAGCCGAGCTCGTCGGCGACCTCGAGACACGAGCGCGTCGTGCGCCGGACGAGATCGGCGTCGGTCCGCAGGTCCTGACCCATCACCGCACCGTGGATCACCCAGCGCGCGCGAAGCCGTCCGGCCGTCGTGGCGACGGCGGTGCCGAGCTCGATGCCGCCGATCGCCATCGCCTCCCGTTCGATCTCGTCGCCGCCGGCGCGCTTGAGTGCTCCCGCAACGCCGGCGCCCATCCAGAGGCGGTCGTTGGCGGCGTTCGCGATCGCGTCCGCCTCGACCGCCGAGATGTCGCCGTCGCGGACCTCGAGCTCCATCGACTACAGGATGCGCGCGCCGAGGGCCGAGGCGACGAGCTCTACGGCGAGCTGCCCGGTCGCGTTCTCGCGGTCGAGGATCGGATTGACCTCCACCACGTCCATCGAGTCGAGCAGCCCGGACTCCGCGACCGTCTCCATTGCGAGGTGCGCCTCCCGGTACGAGAGGCCGCCACGCACCGGTGTGCCCACTCCCGGCGCGTAGTCGGGGTCGACCACGTCCATGTCGAACGAGACGTGCAGGAAGGCCGCGCCGGCCGCGTGCGCGATGGCCTCTCGCATGCAGGGCTCGACCCCGATCCGGTCGATCTCGCTCATCGTGAAGACCTTCGCGTCGAGCTTGCCCAGGAGCTCCCGCTCTCCGTCGTCGAGAGAGCGGACGCCGACCAGGGCGAGCTTCCCCGGCTCGACCGCCGGCAGCGGCCAGCCGTCGCGCTTGAACGAATCGCCCGCGAGCCCGAGCGCGGCAGCGAGCACCATCCCGTGGACGTTGCCCGACGGCGAGGTCGCAGGAGTGTTCAGGTCGCCGTGCGCGTCGATCCAGACGACACCGCCCGCGCCGCGCACCCTGGCCATCCCGACGAGGGAGCCCAGCGCGACCGAGTGGTCGCCGCCGAGGACGAGCGGCAGCGCTCCCCGTTCCGCCGCCTCCGCCACCAGCGCAGACAGGCGGTCGCACAGATCGAGGATCTGCGCGAGGTAGCGCGCGTTCGCGTCTCCCATGGCGGTCGTCTCGACGACCGGCGAGATGACGTTGCCCGCGTCGGAGACCCTGACGTCGAGCTTCTCCGCGAGTCTCTTGTCGAGGCCCGCATAGCGGATCGCGGACGGGCCCATGTCCACGCCGCGACGCCCCGCGCCGAGGTCGAGCGGAGCCCCGATCACAGCAACCTCGCGCACAGCCTCGTCGACGGTCACGGCTGAGAGGCTAACGCTCGCGGTGGAGATGCCCGGGCTACACTGACCGCCGCCCAGCGACGGCGAGGTAGCTCAGCTGGTAGAGCACTCGGCTGAAAACCGGGGTGTCGCCGGTTCGAGTCCGGCCCTCGCCACTTCAATTGCGCCTCGCCCGCTTCGCTTGGGCAGGCTCGCTTCGCTCGCGTGCCCTGCGCTGTGCTTTCCGCTCGCGCTGAATGCCGCGTCCGCTCATGTCGGTCGCGGCACGGCAAAGCCGAGCAGTGCTGAACACAAGAGGCCCCCGTGACGCTTGCGCGTGCTCGGGGGCCTCGGGTCGTTCGGACCGGTGCAACCGTGTCGCGGACGACCGTTACCCCGGACCCTACTCTCTCTGCGCCCGGACCGCCGTCGCCGGCTCGGCCGAAAACTCCGCAAATTCCGCGAAGCCCCGGCTGCCGAGCTCCCGGCGCAGCACCTCCGGCGCGACGTAGATCGGAGTCTCGGCGCCTCTGGAGAACGAGAGCACGAGCGTCCCGTCCTGCGCGGTGACACGTGCGAGCTCGTCCGCGAACGGGATCATGTTCGAAAGAACGACGAGGTCGAACGCGCCGTCGGGCCAGTCGAGCGCCGACGCGTCGCCGACCTCGAAGCTGACGCGGCCGGCGAGCTCGGCCGGGAGCCTCCGGCGAGCCTCCTCGATCATGGCCGGACTGAGGTCGATGCCGACGACCTCGGCCTGCGGATATCGCTCGCCGAGCGCCAGCGCCACGACACCGGTTCCCGTGCCGAGATCGAGGACACGGCGCGGCGGCTGCAGGTCTGCGAGGGCGAGATCGAGCGCCCAGAGGTGATGCGGGCCGATTCGCGTCTCCCACGTCGGCGCGAGCCGGTCGAACATGCCGCGGAGCGGGCCGCGAAAGACCCGCCAGAGGAGCGGTCGCCGCACGACCGTGTCGGTCGCGAACCGCGCGAAGCGCTGCGCGTCGATCACCGCACGGCGAGGTCGAGGACGATCTCTGCCCCTTCCTCGACTCGGAGGAGCTGCGCAGCGCTGCCCCGGGAGACCGCGAGGGCGAGGTTGCCGTAGGCGTCCTCGTAGAGGATCAGCGAACCGCGCGGCGCGTCCGCGAACGTACGCGCGAAGACGGCGTAGAAGTGCTCGCCGCGACAGATGAGCTCGACCCGCCTGCCGGCGGCGAGCTCCACGTGCTCGAGGCGGTCTCGGCGGAGGTTCAGCGCCACGTTCCCGAAGCGGTCGACCGCCAAGGCGACCACGCGGATCCGGTTCTGCCCCACTTCCGGCTGTGGGAGCTCGAGCCGTACGAGCGCGTCGGCGTCGACCGGCGGACCGAGCTCCTCGAGCGCCACGCCGGCAGCGAGGTGCGCGGCCGCCGGGGAGAACAGGTCGCGGCCATGGAACGTGCGGGACACCGGCTGCAGCGAGTACTCCGCATTCGCGAGCTCGTGGGCCTCGGCCACTCCGCCGAAGCTGTCCGCAGCGGGCAGGAGGAGCCCGTTGTCGGGGCCGACGTACAACCGCCCCTCCCGGTCGCGCAGTGCGAGAGGACGCCGGCTGCTCCCCACGCCGGGATCGACGACGGCGAGGTGGACGCCGGGCGGCATGTAGGGCAGCGTGTTCGCGAGCACGAGCGCGCCCTGGAGGACGTGTCCCGGCCGGACGCCGTGCGTGACGTCGATCACGCGGGCGTCGGGGGCGATGGTGGCGATGACGCCGTGACACGTGCCGACGAAGTCGTCCTGGAGCCCGAAGTCGGTCAGGAAGGTGATGACCACGAGCGGGAACGTAATACCTCGACGAGGCCTTCGAGGTCGTGAGTGCTCGCGACCGCCGCGACCTCGAGCCCGGCTGCCCTCGTCTCGGCCGCGGTCTGGGGCCCGATGGCGACGACAGGCGGGCGCGCACCGGTCGCGGCGAGCGCCCTGGCGGCGGAGCCGGACATCAGCAGCGCGACATCGGAGTCGGGCACCTCGGGATGCAGCTCGATGGTCCTGTAGAGCGGCAGGAAATCGGCATTCAGGACGTCCTGCCGCGCGCCCTCCGCGGCGGCGAGCAGCAGCGTTCCCTCGGGCAACTCGTCGCGCAGGCCCTCCTGCGTGTGCGTCTCTGCGACGAGGTCGACCCGCAGCCCGTTCGACTCCAGCGCAGCCGCCGTCGCCGGGCCGATCGCCGCGATGCGATTCGCGGTCACGCCGCGGCGTGCAAGCTCGTGAGCTCCGTTGCGGCTCGTGACCACGAGCCAGTCGTACGCGCGGGCGTCCACCGGCTCGTCGCCGAGCGGCTCGACCCGGATCAGCTCGCAGAGGACCGCGTCGTGCCCGAGCGACTCGACGCGGGCGACGAGCTCCTCACGCGTGACGAGTACTCGCATCCACCAGCTCCACTCCGAGGGCGGCGGGGTCGTCTCCCGTGCGCCGCTCGATCCACGCCCCGTCCTCGTCCGCGACGAGGCCCGTCAGCGTCGTCCCGTCGTGATGGGCCGCGACCGGAGCGAGGCAGCCGCCGCCCACGGCGGCCACGACCGCGCGCTCTGCCTCGACGCGCTCGCGAGTCTCGGGATCGTCCGCAGCCGCCACGAGGTGCCGGTCGTTGGCCCGCACCTGAAGGGCGAGCGCACCCTGCCCCGCCTCGGGCAGCATCGTCTCGGGCTCGAACCGATGCCCGATCTCCTTGCTCAACCCGAGCCGGTCGAGCCCGCAGGCCGCGAGCACGATCGCGTCGAGCCCTCGCTCCCCACGCTTGCGCAGGCGCGTGTCGATGTTGCCGCGCAGCGGCTCGATCGAGAGCGTCGGCTCGAGCGCCAGGAGCTGCGCCTTGCGGCGCACGGAGGCGGTGCCGATCCGCATTCCCGACCGCAGCGCGGCGGCACCGCACAGGGCGTCTCTCGGATCCTCCCGGCGGAGATACGCCCCGATGACCAGCCCGTCGGGATCCGTGGCTGTGAGGTCCTTCGCGGAGTGGACGGCGACGTCGATCCGACGGTCGAGCAGCGCCTCCTCGAGCTCCTTCACGAAGACGCCGCGGGAGCCGATCTCGCCGAATGGGCGCGAGCGGTCGCGGTCGCCGGCGGTCGTGATCGGCACGAGCACGAGCTCGATGCCGGGCGCACGCAAGGAGGACACGGCGCGCTCGGCCTGGGTGAGCGCGAGCCTACTGCCGCGACTGCCGACGCGGACGAGCACAACCCAGTCGCTTCCGGACGGGCGGGGCGCAACCGACGCCGCGCGGCCTGATCCGGATGAAGGCCGTCGGCACCTGGAGCGGCAGAGGACGCCCCGTCGCAGGCTTGACGTTCAGCGCTCGTCCTCGCCGAGACCGAAGAGGTGCCGCACGGTCTCAGCATAGAGGACCCCATCGGCTGCCGCGGCCGCTTGCTTCATCCGCACGGTGGGCAGATGGAGGAGCTTGTTCACGATCTGCGCGGTGACCGCCTCGACGGCCCTCCGCTGGCTGTCGTCGAGCCGTTCGAGCAACGCCTCCGCCTTCTGCAGCTCGGCCTCGCGGATCTCCTCGGCGCGCGCCCGCAGGGACGCGATCGCCGGCACGACGTCGAGTGACGCGTGCCACTCGTGGAATTTCTCCGCCTCGGCCGCGACGATCGACTCGGCTCGCTCGGCCTCACGGCGGCGGAGCGACAGCGTCTCGGCGACGATCCCCTCGAGGTCGTCGATGTCGTACAGGTAACAGCCGTCGAGCTCCCGGATCGCGGGGTCGAGGTCGCGCGGAACGGCGAGGTCGACGAGCAGGAGCCGGCGTCCTTTCCGCCCTCGCAGCACCTCTGCCACAGTGGGCGCCTCGAGCACGAGGCCCGACGCGCTCGTCGAAGCGATCACGACGTCGACGCGCGCGAGTTCCTCGCCGATGCGCTCGCGCTCGGTCTTGCTGTCGACGACGAGCGCGATCTCGGCTCCGCGGCTGCGGAGGTTGCGGGCGGCCTGCTCACTCACCTTGCCGGCGCCGAGGAGGAGAATCGACCGACCCTCGAGGCTGCCGAAGACCTGCTGCGCGAGCGCGGCGGCTGCCGCCGACACCGAAGCCGGGCTCTGGCCGATCGCCGTCTCGGCCCGCACCTTTCGACCGGCGTGGAGCGCCTGGCGGAAGACCCGGTCGAGCAACGGCCCGGTCGTCCCGAGCTCTTCTGCGACCCGCACCTGGCCGAGGATCTCCCCCTCTCCCGGGACGAGCGAGTCGAGGCCTGCGGCGACGCGGAAGAGATGGTGCGCGGCCGCCCGGTCCTGCAGCCGGTAGAGCGCCGGCTCGACCTCCGGGCCGAGCGACGCGAGCGCCGCGGCCGCGTCCCGCTCGGCCAGCTCCGCGTCCGCGGCGGCGATGTAGAGCTCGGTGCGGTTGCAGGTCGAGAGGCAGGCCGCTTCGCGTCCGCCCTCCGCGAGGCGGGCCGCCAGCGCCTGCGCGGCGTCGCGGTCGAGCGCCACCTGCTCCCGCAGCTCCACCGGCGCATGGTGGTGGGAGGTACCGACGAGGACGAGACGCATCATGCGAAGTGGGTTGCCGGAAGTGCGAGGCGGACGATGACGACCAGGGCGAAGCCGGCGAGGGCGAGATAGGCGGCGCGCCGTCCCGTCCAGCCGCCGAGCAGGCGCAGGCCGAGATACGCGCACCAGACGAGCCAGGTGACGGCCGTCACGGCGATCAGGGCGTCGAGCCTGTCGTCCCGGCTCAGCAGCCGCACCAGCCCGACCGTCGCGCCGAGCGTGAGGAGCGGCACCGACCACGCGACCGTCCGCAGCGCGAGCGAGTCGAGCGTCGCGAGCGCCGGCATCTGCCGGCGGAGGATCGCGGCTGGGCGCGTCCGCAGGCGGCGCTCCTGCCAGATGTACAGACCCGACAGCGCAGCGGCGAGCGTGAAGCCGGCGAAGGCGACGAGCACGAGCCCGACGTGGACGACGAGGAAGAGGTTCGAGTACCGGCTCGCGGGACCGCTACCTGTTCCGCCCCCGGCGCGCGCGACGACGAGCAGTGCCACCGCGAGCGGCATCACGACGAGGCCGAGCAGCCGGTACGGCCGGCGGCAGCCCCAGATCAGATACCCCGTGACGACGAGCCAGACGAAGAGAGACAGCGACGATGCCCAGGTGCCCCACGGGAAGCCGTCGTCGCGAGTCGCCTGCACGGCGAGCAGCGCGGTCTGCGCCAGCCAGCCGAGCCGGACGCCCCAGGTCGCGGCTCGCCCCGCGCGACCCGGCCGCCGCATCTCGCCGAGGTAGCCGACGGCCGCCTCTCCGTAGAGCAGGAGCGCGGGCCAGAAGAGCAGCTCAGCCAACGCGCGCCGGCTCCCGTGGCGACTCTTCCGCGTCCTCGTCCGGCACGCGCTCGGCCAGCTCGTCCACCTCGCGCTCGAGCCGCTGCAGCTTCAGGGCCATGATCAACAGGTAGACGAGGAGGACGGCGAACACGACGCAGTACGCGCCGGTGACGTATTTCTCCGAAGTGGTCACGCGAGCACCTCCCTCAGGTCACGCAACCGCGCATCGAGCCGCTTGCCGCCGAGCTCGAGGCGGTACAGCGTGTACGCGAGGACGAGCATGGCAGCCTGCGAGATGCAGTACGTGACGAGGATCCACCCGCCGAAGTTGGGGCCGTGGAGCGTGAACACCCGAGGGTGGAGGAATTCCCTCGCCAGCCGGATCGCCGCGAAGCTCACCGGGATCAGGACGACGCCGAACAAGGCGTACACGGCACTCAGGTTCGCACGCTGCGGCCCGGGGTCGACCGAGAAGCGGAGCATGAAGTACGCGCAGTAGAAGAGGTAGAGGACGAGGAACAGCACGAGCTCGTCCTCGCTCCAGACCCACCAGCGACCCCAGGAGATCTTGGCCCAGATCGAGCCGGTGAGCAGCACCATCGCGCCGAAGATCAGTCCCTGGTGGATGCAGACGTAGCTCTCGAGGTCGGCGCGCGGATCGCGCTTCCAGAGATGCCGCAGGGCCTTCCAGGCGCCGCCGACGAAGCAGGCGTACGCGGCGAACGCGATCGAGACGTGGAAGTAGAAGATCCGCTGCGAGAACCCCAGGGTCTGGTCGTTCGGAGCGACGTAGAAGACGAAGACGAGCGCCGTGGCGACCAGCACGAGAGAGCTCACGGCGAGGGCGGGCAGAGGGATGCGGCGCATGCGACCCACGGCAGAGATTGTCGCAGCAGTCGGGTTACTCGGCGACGACATACTCGAACGACGCCCAGCAGACCACGGCGAAGAGAAGGTCGTAGAGCGCGAGGAAGCCGAGGTAGCGCCCCGGCGAGGCCGAGACACTTGCGCCGACCGCTCCCACCACGATCGGCATGGCGAGCGGCAGGAAGAGCAGCGGCAGGAGCAGGTCGCGCGCCCGCGTGACGACGGCCATCGCGCCGAGGAACGTCCCGACGCCGCAGATCCCGAGGTCGGCGAGCAGCACCGCCGCCACCATCGCGCCGCGGATCGGGTGGAAGAAGAGCACGTAGAGCGGCAGCGCCACCACCTCTGCGGCCGCGAGAAAGGCGAGCGTCGCCAGGGACTTCGCGAGCCAGATCGCGCTGCGGTCGCACGGCGCGAGTACGAGGCCGTCGAACGTCCGTTGCTCGCGTTCGGGGACGAAGGCGCGTCCGAGGCCGAGCAACGCGGTGAAGAGGATCGCGACCCAGAGGAATCCCGTCGTCTCGAGTCGCGACGGTGTGCCGGGCAACGCGAAGTGGAAGATGACGAACACCGCGGCGACGAAGAGGAGCATCGCCGGCAGCGTGTCCCGCGCCCGCAACTCGAGCAGGAGGTCCTTGCGCGCGAGCGCGCCTACGTCGCGGAAGTAGCTCATGTCGCGAGCGCGAGCCTGCCGCTCGCCAGCGACTCGACGCGCGCGGGATCGTGCGTCGAGACGAGGAAGGTGCGCTCACCCCGGAGCTCGGCGAGCTGCGCGTCGAGGAGCTCGGCACCGGCCTCGTCGAGCGCGCTGTACGGCTCGTCCAGCACGAGCAGCTCCGGCTCGTGCAGCAGGACACGGCAGAGGGCGAGCCGCTGCGTCATGCCGCGCGAGTACGAGCCGACCCGCTCGTGCCGCGCCTCCCAGAGCCCGAAGCGCTCGAGCACCATCCCGATCCGCTCGCGCCGCTCGGGGATGCGATAGAGGCGTCCGTAGAGCTCGAGGTTCTCGAGCGCCGTCAGCTCGCGATACACGAGCGGCTCGTGACCGAGGTAACCGACCTGGGCGCGCGACGCCTCTCGCTCGATCGTCCCCTCGGTCGGTTGCGCCAGGCCGGCGCAGATCCGCAGCAGCGTCGTCTTGCCGGCGCCGTTCGGGCCGGTGACGACGAGGAAGCCGCCGCGCGGAAGCTCGAGGTCGATCCTCCGCAGCACGCGCTTCTCGCCGTAGCGCTTGCCGAGCCGGCGGGCGGTGAGCACGCGCGCAGCATAGGGCGCCTGGCGCGCTTTACCGCTGTTTTACCCCGCCATTGCTCGGGGGCGTGCACGGCTCGGGCCTTATTCCGGGTACGGCCAGAGATCACCGCGACCAGGAGGGAAACATGACAAGGAAGCGACTCGCGCTGCTAGGGCTCATAGTGGCCGCGGCGCTCTCGGCCGCCGGGGTAGCGGCGGCCCGCAAGCCCACGTCCATACAGGCCGCAAGCGCGACCTTCAACGCACCGACCGTCTCGCACCTGAGCCAGGTGACCTGCTCGGTGACGGGCGGCGACACGTTCCAGGCCACCAAGGCGACGTACACGGGAACAGCCTCGAGCTCTGACCCTCGGCTCGCGGGCGCTCTCACGATCCGCGCCTGGAGCCTCGTGGACACCACGAACGGCGTCGGCCACGTGTTCGGCAACTTCCACATCAAGGGCCCGGGCACTCGGGCACACGGCACGCTGAACGGGGCAATCGCGAACGGAGAGGCGTCAGGCATCGCTCGGGGCTTCGTGCGGCATTCCTGGGGGCGGATCGTCGCCTCCATGGGGAGCACGTTCGACCCCAACACCGGCTTCTCGACCGGCTCGCTGGGCGGCAGCACGGTCGGAGCGGGATTCATCCGCTCGGGTCGCTGGTGCGCGCCCCCGCACTGGCCGCAGAGCTGACGAGAAGGTCCATCAGGGGCGCCGTGCGCACGGCGCCCCGGTGGGTCACGTGACTGCGTCGAGAATCACGAAGACGGCGAAGACGACGCTGATCACGCCGTTCATCGTGAAGAACGCCGTGTCGAGCCGCCGCAGGTCGTCCGGACGCACGAGCGAGTGCTCGTACGCCAGCAGGGCGGCGACGGCGAGAACGCCGATCCAGTAGAGAACGCCGACCGGCAGGCCGAGCCCGGCCGCGACGAGAAACGCGATGGTCGCAGCGTGCGAGAGCCGGGCGCCGAGGAAGGCGCCCCGCACGCCGAAGCGGGTCACGATCGAGTGCAGCCCCTCCCGCCGGTCGATCTCCTCGTCGAAGAGCGCGTAGAAACAGTCGAAGCCGGCCACCCAGAACGCGACTGCGGCACCGAGCATCCACGACTGCCAGGGCAGTCGTCCCGTGATCGCCACCCAGGCGCCGACCGGCGCGAGACCGTCGACGGCGCCGAGCCAGAAGTGGCAGAGCCACGTGAACCGCTTGAGATACGGATAGACGACGAAGCCGATGACGGGGATCGGCCAGAGCCAGCGCACGATCGGATCGAGTTGCCAGACGGCGGCGAGGAAGAGGGCGAGCGAGGCGAGGCAGAAGACGGCGACCTGGGCGACGGACAGTTGGCCGCTCGGTATCTCCCGGCCGGCCGTGCGCGGGTTCCGCGCGTCGATCCC
>Ga0207693_10000281_pt1 | contig 47297 bp, 46 predicted proteins | sample LARL81metaG_FD_184347 | JGI IMG/M metagenome (GOLD analysis project Ga0207693, IMG submission 184347) | Corn, switchgrass and miscanthus rhizosphere microbial communities from Kellogg Biological Station, Michigan, USA - LAR L8-1 metaG... | ecosystem: Host-associated > Plants > Roots >... | reverse complement strand
CCGGGTCACTCTTTTGCTATATGAGACTTTTCAGACAGGTTCGGAAGATTATCTACTCACATATTCGATAATAGTATATATATCAAAATCTCGATCCATTCCGTAGCAATAGAATCCTGCGGTAATTTTCCGTTGATTACTCCAGACTCCTTAAATGAGCAGAATATCGACGAGTCATTCCTACAGGTGCTTATTCCGTAGAGTTATTTAGGTCTGTTGATGTTGAATTCTTAATCTTGATTGTCGATTCTCTCTACTTATGGCGAAGTAGCATCTTAGATAAATTCGACAGTTACGTTTGACTTGATGTCATACTATTCATATGTCCAAGGAATGGAATGGAATTGAATTGAATTCAACTCGTTCCTATTTTAACCTGACTCATCAAGTAATAGTGTTTAATCTGCTTAACATATACCTATCAACATATTGAAACTAGGCTAAATCATATCTTAAAATAATATCAATTAAGAGCCCATCATTCCAGGTATTTTCATTGGCGTCCTATATGCTCTGGTAACCATCAATCCATGATCGGCAATGACAGTCACTGACTTTAAAGATGAGTTATCTGGAGGCGAAAGCATTATCTTCTGTCCTGGTGGAAGTGAATTTATCCTCTCTCTTGACTTATTATCGTATATTACCGTAACGTTATTCAGAGTTAATTTTCCAGTATTTGTAACTGTTACCCTAGCCGTATTAAAGAGATTCTGATTATCTTTAATCGGATCTACGTCAAGACCAAAATTCTTCGTTGCAAGGGAGAATATAGATATTAGCAGCATTACTGAAATTACAGCAATTGCCGCGCTTATGGAGGCAAATACGATTGCCTTCTTATTCAATATTGATTCAATGGTGATATGTCGAAAAGATATATAGGTTTGATCATTATACAGGGACCTCCGTGGCAATAATGCAACACCCCAAGCGATTTATGGGGTAAACCTCGCTTTAAAAATAACTATACAATATTATTTCCTCTAGCCGCTTATGGCTTTATAGTACTTGTCCAACACATTTGGGCTAGGCTTGTAGCTGTTAGGCATAATGTATTAGGGAATGGCTAAATATCATTAAGTAGAATTCAATTCATTGAACGTATTGTAGATAAAGTAAGACAAATAAAAATTCGTGCCGTGATCCAGCCATTGGCAGTAACAATAACCTGCAGAAGAAAGAAATGCGGCGGAACATTGTCATTCACCGCACACGAATTGAAAGTTGTACCAAGTTCGTTGTTCTGGCTCTGTCCTATATGCTATGAAAATAACATTGATAAATTAATTATTTTGCCATAATCCGACCAAACGTTAGATGTTGTGATAATGTATCTAGATTAGATCGCACATGCCAACTTTATATGGATTTAGGAACTCTCGATACGTCTATATATCGTAATTAGGCTAATTTAAAGGGGATGAGGTAATATTCGCTGCTCCAATCTGAGTTTAAAACTATGAAGACCTCGCGACGAACCGACCTTTTTTAATACTGAACTAACTTGTTGACGAGAATCTTTACGTGTTTGTTTTCATTTGGAAAATATTGACTAGGAGGTTCTCCTCCTCTAATCCTGAACATGTGAAACACAGAAGACCAATTCACAGTCTAAACATATTTTAATATAAAGTCGATGATATTATCTTTTGTATGCAAATTGTTTATGATTATCCCTTGTACAGGCCCCCGTCTGAATCTAACTCAGTAATATTTCAAGTTACAATTGGTTGTTCGTATAACAAGTGCTCATTCTGCAATATGTATAGGACAAAGCAATATGCGGAACGACCGTTAGATGAATTAAAAAAGGAAGTAGATCTTGTTGCAGCCGAGTTGCCATCGACTAGGCGAGTTTTTTTGGCAGACGGAGATGCCCTCAACCTTCGAACAAACATCTTGAAACAAATTTTAGAGTATCTATATTTGAAATTCAAAAACCTTGAAAGGGTTTCATGTTACGCGATGCCTAAGAATCTGATACAGAAAAAGGATACCGACTTGCATTTGCTTAGAGAAGCTGGCTTAACAATGCTATATGTTGGTATTGAAAGTGGGAACGACGTTGTCTTGAGGAAGATAACTAAGGGTGCCAGTCAAAATGGCATAGTTCAAAGTTGTAAGAAAGCAAAGGAGCATGGATTCACTCTGTCATGCATGATAATTTTGGGGATTGGTGGCAAGAAATATTCTCGTCAACACATAATAGATACTGCAAGAATAGTCAGTAAGATTTCTCCTCATTATTTGGCTGCATTGACTTTACGGTTAGAGACTGGTGTTTACGATGAGTTCATGACCAAGTATTCTGATATATTTGATCCATTAGACGATTTGGATGTACTGCAGGAATTAGAATCTCTTATTAGAGAACTGGCCCCAATAGATCCGATATTGTTTCGAGCAAATCATGCTTCAAACATCTATTCCATTGGCGGCACTATCCCGCAAGATAGGGATAGGCTGTTAGCTTTAATTAATGAATTGAAACATCAGCCGGAAAGGCTAAGAGATAAGAATATAAGACGATTTTAATGTCGCAAATCTGGGTTAGCCCATAGGGATTCATTTATAAAATTTCTACTAGTAGCAACACCGCGAATCTAACTCCAATATGGGTTTGTCATTAAAGCATTATCGCACATTAGGAGGGTATTATTATAACAAAAGCTTGCGTCAGTAGTCTTGACCATCGCTTCTTTGTGGACACAGAAGACTGCATTAAACAAGCCCTCTCAAATACCTTTACAGCAAGATATTTGTCTGCTATAATTTGATTAATTAACGGTGTAGAGAAAAAGAAATTTAGGCGACAGAGATTGTTCTATATTTCACCAATGGTGTTTCTCATCTGGGATTAAACCAATCTGTTCACGTTCAAAATACCTTTCGAGTTCTTGAGTCCATTTTTCCTTTGCAGCACCACCACCAAGACCCTTTCTTCTCAACCAAAATGCAATGACGCTCAGCAAGAATACTGCGAACAGCATCGTTCCGAAGATGTAGACCATTACATCGTAGAATAATGGGTCATATGCAGGTCCAATCTGCTTCATCAAGTTTTCGAATCCATAACTTACCATTGCCACAATGCCTAGGATAGCGCTCATTATCATATAGAGCAAATAAGGTCTTCGATATATACATTTTGGTTAAATTCAAGATTGCCAAGCCGTCCACCCCACGCACTATTTTAGACTATTATGGATCTGGCATTTACTTTTACTTATTAACTATGTACTTCATTCGTAACAATAAGCTAGACTTTACGAAAGCATATTCTTAATATCTTCAGATTAACTTTGATAGTCTATAATCTTGCGATTGTTTTGTTTTTTTGAAATATAAAAATAGTGATAGTTCCTGGCTTCAAGAGCTGATATGACTATTCCAAATACAGACTTACAATATCAATTCCAGTATTAAATCTCTAAAAATAAGTGAATCGTGATTTAAAAAAATTACCTTGATTACTTTGCTACTTCTCTTTTCTTGCTCCGACCCATAAGGAAGAATGCTCCTGCAACTCCACCAAATATCACTGCGATAACAATAATGAAAATCACGGTTTCATTGACGTTAGTTCCGAGCATAGGGGTACCTGATCCATAAGCGCCAGCACTTTTAGCATTATTTATTTTTTCCCTCGCTAATTTTAACTGTTCTTCAATATTGCCTCCTGTTGCTGAACCGTACTGTGCTTTAGCTATCTCGATCGATGGCAAAGCAAACACAGAAATAGCCAGCGCTGCAGCAACCGCAATAGCCGCTATAGTAGGCTTGTTCATATAACATATTACGACATGATTCAATTATTTAACTTTTGTGAACATGAATAGATAGATAACCTTAAGTAACGTTTAAGAGAAACGGCTGGCCGTGAACAATTATGTCAAGAATGCATGCACATACTCATGGAAAGTCTCATAGTGTTCGTCCAGTTTCTATAAATGTCCCTAATTGGCTAACACAAGATTATAGTCAGGTGTCATCTCTAATTCTTCAGTTATCCAAAGAAGGTCTGTTGCCAAGTGAAATCGGTGTTCGTTTGCGTGACCATCACGGTATTCCATTGGCAAAACCTATCATAGGCAAGTCGATAACAAAAGTGCTTAGTGAAAGTGGAATCTCTCGTGAAATGCCTGAAGATTTAGATCAGCTAGTGAAGAAAGCCTTAGGCCTTCAGAGACACTTGAGATCTCATAATACTGACCATAGAAATGTTCGCTCGCTGGAATTAATAGAATCCAAAATTCATAGGCTTTCAAGATACTACAAGGAAAAAGGAAAGCTTCAAAAAAATTGGAAATATGCGACTGTTATAGCTCAGTTAGAATAATAAATTGGCATGGGTAGAAAGGAACTCTATGAAAGGTTAGGACAATTTAACGAAAGAATAGAGTCTGCAGTTGAAAACGAGAAAAGCATTGCAATAGTTGCATCTGTAAATCCCGACGGATTATGTTCTGGTAGTATAGCCGCAGCATGCATATCTAGACTTGGAGGCAGGTGCTTTATCCGCACCGTTATGGAATTGACACCAGAGATGATAGCTGATCTGAAAGCCTCAGGCTACGACCTATTCATATTTATTGATCTTGGCGCTACAACGGTCAATAAACTGCGAGACACACTGGATGCTAGATGGCTTCTAATCGATCATCAAAATATTACAGATGAGGCTCAAGGAAGATTGACTGCAGATACCGTTATTAATCTAAAAGAGTGCGGAATTGATGGCGGAAAAGAAATCTCATCGGGAGGACTTGCGTATCTCCTTGCCCTTGAAGCGAGTAATAAGAATAGGGATCTTTCTAAGCTTGCAGTCGTATCCGCGTTAGCAGAAAAGCAAGATATAGGTGAAAAAAGGTCGCTTATAGGGATAAATTCTGAGTTTGTCAATACAGCTCAATCAATTGGCGCTCTTTCAGTTAAGCCCGGCTTGCTGATTACTGGAGAAACTATGCCAATTGCTGAAGCGATAACTTCCAATTTGTCTCCTTGTATAGATGGTTTAACCTGGAATTATGAAAATTCATACTTGCTGACAAAAAATTCTGGACTTAGATTAAAGAATAAGAATGGACAGTGGCGTATACTTGCAGAGCTCGATCAAGAGGAAAGAGGAGTTCTAACTGAAGCGATTATAAAATTTATGGCGACATCAGCTTACACAGAACTGCCACAACCCGAAGATCTGACCGGATCGATTTATAGCCTTAGAGAGGATCCAGAGACCTCTATTAGAGATGCCAGGCAATTTGTAGAATTACTAAAAGCCTGCGGATATGCAAACAAGGGCGGAATAGGTATAGGAATTTGTATGGGTGACAGGAGGGATATCTTAGATGAGGGGGAGAGGATATTTCTGGCCTATAAGGAGACCCTAAAGGAGAACATATCCAGAATTTTCTCCGAAAGATGGCGCTTTAACGACTCTGGAAATTGCGTATATGTTTTTGGAGAGGGGGCTGTACACGAAACCATGATTGATTCAGTATGTTCGTTTCTGGTCGGATGTCTATCATTGAATAATAAGATTCTATTAGTAAGAACGATAACTAAAGACAACTCGCATTACAAATTTTGTATAACAAGAGGATTTAGATCGAAGTTTCCACTTATTCTTGAAGATCTAGTGAAAAGCTCTTCTGAACCAATAGGAGGTGCGGCGTGGGGCCGACTAAATTCGACTATCTGCGAGATTCCATTAAAGAAGTTAGACGATTTTATGATATCCATTAGAACAAAGATTAGGGACGCAGAATTTGAATATTAGCGTTGAGTCTCACGTACGTTTGGAACTAAAATTCGAAACAAAATCGGAACTGTTTGCAATTATGAATTCGTTAATTCCAGATAATATTGGTTGTCCTGACGGACTGGTAATAGAGATGTATGATAAGCATAATTGCCTAATATTTGACATTTCGTGCAAGAGAGAAATTAGTGTTATTATAAGTACAGTAGACGAAATTCTAAGACACGTTGCAATGGCAAAACAGGTAATTTCCAATGCTTGATGCTAAGCTACTAAAGAATCCAAGTTTATTAAAAGACATGATTCAAAGGAGAAATTTGCAATTTCCTTTAGAAGATTTACTACAATTGGATTCAAGAAGGAGAGACCTGATCATCAAGGTTGATGAAAGTAGACACAGGAAAAATGTCCTAGCTGATCTGATCTCGACTAAAAGGAAGATGGATAATGCTGCTCTAGAGGAGATAAAATTAATGAAGGAAATCAGTAACAATCTATCTAAACTTGAGGCAGAAAAATATGAACTTGACATAAAATTTAAACAACTAATGATGCTGCTACCTAATTTATTATTACCGTCTGTTCCATCTGGATACGCTGAATCAGACAACGTATTCGTGAGATCTAGCGGAACCCTAAGGACTATGGATTTTCAACCCAAAGACCATGTCGAATTAAGTACTTCCCTAGACTTGGTCGATTTCGAAAGAGCAGCCAAAATCGCTGGTTCCAGGTTTTACTTCTTGAAGAATGATCTAGTGCTACTGAACCAAGCATTGATACGAATGGCCTTAGACTTCTTAGCAAACAATTCATACATACTTTTGCAACCTCCATATATGATTAGAAAAGAGGCTATGGAAGGTGCAGTGATGCTAGGAGATTTCGAGCAGGTCATTTATAAGATTGAAGGGGAAGATCTTTTTATGATAGCGACATCTGAACATGCGATGGCTTCAATGCATATGAACGAGATCCTTGAAGGCGGCAGGCTTCCGATAAAATATGGGGCCATTAGCCCTTGTTTTAGAAAGGAAGCCGGAGCTCACGGTAAAGACATGAAAGGTATATTCAGGGTTCATCAATTTGAGAAGGTCGAGCAATTTGTTTACTCTCGCCCGGAAGAGTCCGAAAAACAGCACGATATCTTGTTAGCAACCACTGAGAATTTCTACGAATGCTTGGGAATTCCTACGCGTACGATGCTACTGTGTTCTGGAGATACAGGTAAGACCTCAGCCAAAACTTTTGACCTCGAGGCATGGATGCCGGGCCAAAACGCCTATCGCGAAATAGTCTCATGTTCGAATTGTATCGATTATCAAGCTAGAGGATTACACATACGGTTCAGAGACAAACCCAACGAAGAGACAAGACTCGTCCACACACTGAATAGCACGCTAATCGCCACAGAGCGTTGTATGGTGGCTATACTCGAGAACTATCAAACTAGCAGGGGGACAATTGAAGTCCCTTGCGTCCTTAGAAAGTATATGAATGATTGTAAAGAAATTGATCTTTAAGTTCTAGTCGACTTCGAAATACGACAAATAGTCCTAGTATCTAATTCTAGTAAAAGTAAACTAACTGCGCTAAAAACCAAAATAAAAAGTTAGGAATTGTAGTTGTTAGATAACTTGCCAGGGTCGGGTAGCGAAAGTTACACCTAATCCAGCGCCAATAATGATCACTTGATAGGCTACATTACCCCATGGAACAGGCTTTAGTATGACAGGGCCGGTTACTTGAACTGTTTGACCCGGACCAAGACCTGGACCTATATGTTCAACGTTCAGCTGTGTATGTACGTGGTAAGTGCCAGGCTCCAATGCCTTTACAGTTATTGAGTATGGAATGCTTGCTCCTGCGGGAATATCAAATATATTTCCTGGAGGATCTCTTGAAATGAATTCCCATCTTGTCCCTGCATTTGTCGAATCACTGAATAGGGACAGCCATGCCCTTAGTGGTCGGTTAACCAGACTCTGAAGCGTTCCAGTCACGGTCAATGTATCACCAGTATGCATAGTTTGAGTCGAAAACGATTCGTCACTGATTCTCACAAATCGACTTTGTAGCTGAGCCTGTACTCCATGACCATGTGCCATTGGAAAGTACGCCAGTATTGTAGACAAAACTGTTGCTGCAACTAGAGACGTCACTATATACGTCTTGCACTTAATCATGCCTTTGTATCTAGCGATACCAGAAGACTCATAGATATATATTTTTCTATATGAACCGCAGCTCTTTCTATGTTGATTTGACCATTTAATCTGGGCAATATTTAAGATCAATGGGATCTGCTCGGGAACATATTAGCATGGGGTTACTATCAAATGATATACCATAAGCACGTTAGCAGAAGAGACTTTCTTATAAGACCTGAATAGCAATATTTAAAAAGGTATTGTCTGAATAATAGATGAAATGACATTACCGAAGGGATGGGGCACAGGCGGAAGAAGAGGCGAGAGCAGAGACGATATCGAGAAGATGATAGGACGAAGAGTCGAAAACATGACTGGTATCTATGTCCTAGGATTTGCGCTTTGTTGGGTTGCTACTGCTGGAGGTGTATACGTGGGTGTTACTATATATCCATGGGCATATCCATTACCTAGTGGCTTGTATGCATTGTCTGTTTTGACTGTTATTGAAGCATTGGGATTCTTCTTCATAATGAAGATTACTCGCGAAAAGCTTGGTTATGCATACTAGACTTTTAAATTTCTAGTTTAATTTGCAGCAGAAGTGCCATTTTTTTATCGTATATTTTTTCACTCTTTTTCTAAGTTTTGATACTTTTTTAAAAGATACTGATGTTCTAAACATTTGCCATCAAAAGACAACTAGCTAGTTGATTGCTCATAAATTTTATATATTACCTATCAGAGTACGTTACTAATGGTCTGGCTTCGACGCACAACGCACTACCTCTTCATAGTAGTAGTTGCTGTAAATAGCACACTATTGACTATTAATGCTGGAGACTATATCTTCTACACCGATTGGGCATGGACGTCATTTGTCGTATTCTCTATATCTCAATCGACAATGCTTGTGGTAGGGGCAATATACTATATGCTGTTTACGGGCGTGCCGGGTACCGCTACTTATTATGCAACCATTATGACGATATATACATGGGTTGCAAAAGGCGCCTGGTTCGCATTAGGCTACCCATACGACTTCGTCACAGTGCCTATCTGGATACCCTCGGCAATGTTATTAGACTTGACTTATTGGGCGACTAGGAGGAATAAGCATGCTGCTATAATAATTGGCGGAACGCTAGTAGGATTATCTCTTCCAATGTTCAATATGATCAACCTTTTACTGATCAGAGATCCATTAGAGGTAGCCTTCAAGTATCCCCGTCCGACATTGCCGCCATACATGACTCCGATTGAACCTCAGGTAGGTAAATTCTACAATAGTCCTGTAGCCTTAGGAGCAGGCGCGGGGGCAGTGCTATCAGTACCAATTGCGGCTTTGGGTGCCAAACTAAACACGTGGACATATAGGTGGATGGCCGCGTGGAGTAAGTGGGACTAGGTCTTTCAATCTAATTTTCCTTTTTTTATTTTTCTAAGAATTTTATCCAGAACTATATTCTAAAAAATTCTAGAGATGCGTTGTATGTATGTATGTGTGTATGTATGTGTGTATGTATGTGTGTATGTATGTTGCAATACACGTAGATATATCAAGTAAATACCGGTAAATCACAGCTTACCATCAAAGAAGAGGCTAATCTGAACCTTATATTAATTCAAATTTACAATTCAACTGCGATTAATTCTTATCCCTTATCATCAACGGCCTACAAGTTCACAGTGCACATAATGATGCCGATCAAAAAATATGCTGAATTTTCCTAGCTCGACAAAGAGAGCATTTTTAGCGATCTATTCTAAGAGATTCCAACAATTTGGCTATATCCCCAGTTGGTACACCATCTTGGTCCATTATAGTCTGTTTGGCGGGGGGATTTTTAACGTAGCTAGGAATCTTCGAATCTATCCTCTCCTTATATGTTGGAATTTGCTCGTTTTGATAGAATAAACCTATCGGAATCTTGTCATCCCACTCATTAGACTTTTCAATAGCTTGCACCATTTTAGAATGAGTCTCTTCCGAGCGGACACGTCCGTCATATCCAGTATCCTCGAGTTTGTAAATCCTAGGTTTCTGCTTATGGGTATCCTCGTCGATATTACCCATTCCTTGGTACCATTCACGAGTGTTAATATCGTTGTATGTAGGGCAGGGCTGAAGAACGTCCAAATATGCCAATCCGTGATGTTCAATAGATTTTTTAATGAGTTCCTTTAGGTGTCTCACATCATATGAATAGCCTCGAGCTATGAACGTAAATCCAGACACTAATGCAAGCGCTATAGGGTTAACGGAATTATTCACATTTGGTTTGGACAAAGATTTTGTTTTCATTCCCAACTTTAGTGTAGGAGCTGCTTGTCCCTTTGTCAGGCCATAAACACCATTGTTAAAGACGATATATGCCATATCCACGTTTCTTCTCCCAGCACTAACGAAATGTCCCGCACCGATGCCTAAACCATCTCCATCACCGCCCACGGCGATAACTTCCAGATCGGGATTCGACAGCTTGGCTCCTTGGGCAAAAGGTAAAACTCTTCCGTGTAGAGTGTGAATTCCATATGTATTAATAAAATGAGGCGTCTTACCAGAACATCCTATGCCAGAAAAAATAACAGAGTTATGAGCAGGGATTTGAAGATCAGCCAATGCCATCTGGATAGCGTTGAGAATCCCAAAATCACCACATCCAGGACACCAATCGTTATGAACATCTGTTTTATAATCTGCAAACTTAAGTGCCATTTTCTAATACTTGTCTCCTTGGAGCATTTCCACTAATTATTAGCTTTAACGCATTATAAATCTCGCTAGACGACATAGGCCTACCATTATATTTTACTACTGTGTAATCGATCTTACGTTTCAGACGTTGTTCTATCATTGATGCAAGCTGCGCAGAATAATTCATTTCAATATCGACCAAAATCTTGGAACCTCGTATCAACGTCTCAAGAAGGCTAGCCGGAAAGGGGTGCAGCAAGCGAAGCTGGATAAATCTCATCTTTTCTCCTTCCCTGTTCAGCTGATTCAATGCATCTAAAATAGATCCCTTTGTAGACCCCCAGCTTAGCACAGAAAGTACATCTTGATCCTCATTATTACCAAAAGCTATCGCCTTGTCTTCGTTTGGAATTTCTTCCAATGCTATGTCTAGCTTATTCATACGCTTATCCATCATATTGATACGATTATATGGATCCTCGGTAATGTGACCTTCTTCTGTATGCTCATCTCCTGTATTCCAAAATATTCCATTTTGAGTTCCGAGCACAGCACGAGGTGAAATCGGGTTTTTGCCTAGCTTAAATCTCAGATATTTTCTATCCAATTTCTCACCTGCCATCGAAACCTTGTCTACAGTTTGTCCTCTATCAACCTTAATTCTGTGTTGATCAAAATTCCTGCAAGTCGTAACACTATTTGCGATTGCCTTATCTAAAAGATGGATTACCGGCATTTGGTATTTTTCTGCAAAGTTGAACACCTTTATCGTATCATAAAAACTCTCTTCTATATCTCCGGACGAAAACACGATCCTTGGAAATTCTCCGTGACCTGCATGCACGGCAAACAATAGATCTCCTTGTTCGTGTCTGGTAGGAAGCCCGGTCGCCGGACCTGCTCTCTGATACAACGAAATCACCAAGGGTACCTCATTAATTCCGGCCCATCCTAATGCTTCAACCATTAACGAGAATCCCGGACCGGAAGTAGCCGTTGCTGAACGAACACCAGTCAAGGCGCCACCAATCGCCATGGTTACTGCTGCAATCTCATCCTCTGTTTGTACCACTAGAATTGAACCTTCCTCGCCATTATTCTGCTCCAAGATCTGGTTAGATTCTAAAAATTCACTATCATCACTTGCCGGAGTTATTGGATAGTATGTTTGGAATCTACAACCTGCTACTAGCTTTCCTAGAGCAGATGATTGATTTCCTTGGACTAGGATGGTGTTATCAAGAGGCCTTTTGTATTTCAATTCACGCGTCAGATCCTTCGAGCTAAACTGCAGTCTAACGTGATCATATACAAAGCCGGCAGCTGACACATTATTTTCTGCAATTTTTGGCTTAGTTCTAAATATATATCTGATAGATTCGGATAAGATATGTTTATCAAAGTTGAGAATTGCCATTGATGCGGACAGTGCCATGACATTAACGGTTCTAGTTAGCTTGCTTAATGTATGATCTCCCATCTGTTCTGAGAATTGCTTGAGAAGACGAAAATATGGTATACCATAAAGTTTAATATTCTTTTCCTGGGCAAGGTCCAGCATACCTCTTACCGAGATGGCTTTTCCAGAGCTCTCGAGTATACTTGAAATTCTTCGAGCAGCATATTCATCTATAGTAGGCACTTCACGAAGGGTTGTTTCAACCAAATCAGAATCATAAATTATAGCTCCACCTTCCTTCACCTCGCCAGCGTGAACAAAAACTGTCTCAGCATCAAAAGAAACTAAAATGTCAATTAAGTCAACATGAGAGTGTATAGGCTCATCAGAAACTCTAACTGTAAAGTAACTATGTTCTCCTTTTATATTAGAATAATATTCTCTTTTACCGAAAATATGAAAGCCAGCCTGAGCACAAGCTCTTGAGAAAATATTTGCAGCAGAATCTACTCCACTCCCCTGTGCTCCACCTATAACCCACGTTAATGAATTGTCCGCGTAATGGAACTGAGTCATTCATATAAATTTGAATTTTTCTTGCTTTTAATGCTTTAGTATTGGAGCATTGGATTATCCCCCGCCAGTAACGGCATCATACAAACAGCATTCACAGTTGTCTAGTTCTCCGCAGTATGGGCAGGCGCACATACAAGCTTCCATCGAGTTTCCACAGTATTCACATAATGTCCCGTCGCTACTGGATGTTTTTTCACTCATATGGGTTCAATCCTACTATGTTGTGCAGCTACCGCTAATATAGTTTACAAAATCAGTGTAATAGCGAATTGTATCCAGCAACTTATCTTTTTCTGCGGCCCTGAATCATCTAATTTGTCACGGTCTGAAAGATTAATATCTATATAAGTGTTCTAAGAATTCATTCTATGGTAATATCTGTTGTCCAGCAAGAAACAAGGAAGACAAAATCTGAGGAGGTCGAAAAGTCAAGAATTGCTCGAGGTACTACACTTGTTAAGCGCGGTTTTGCACGAATGCAAAAACATGGTGTCGTTATGGACATAACTAATTCTGAGCAGGCCCAGATAGCTGAAGACGCCGGTGCCGTTGCCGTTATGGTTTTAGACAAGTTACCATATGACGTACGAAAATTGGGGGGCGTTGCGAGGACTGCGAGTGTTAATGTGATCAGGGAGATAATTGATAAGGTCACTATCCCAATCATGGCAAAATGTAGAATTGGCCACGTTTCTGAGGCTCATCTTCTCCAAGAAATTGGTGTCGATATGATAGATGAGAGTGAGGTATTGACACCAGCGGATGAACAGCGACATATATGGAAATGGGATTTCACGACACCCTTCGTTAATGGTGCGAAGAATCTTGGCGAAGCTTTGCGAAGGATCGAAGAAGGGTGTGCGATGATTAGGACCAAAGGAGAACCTGGAACAGGCAATGTTGCAGAAGCGGTCTCACATATAAAGCTGGTTAACTATGAAATTCGCAAGATCCGATCCCTCCATGGAGACAAGCAAGAATTACTTAATATAGCAAGGGAACTGAGAGCCCCCTTTCCCCTAGTAGAAGAGATTTCTCGTTTAGGTAGATTGCCTGTTGTTAATTTCGCCGCTGGAGGTATCTCAACTCCAGCAGATGCAGCGTTTCTTATGAATTTGGGTTGCGATGGGGTCTTTGTCGGATCCGGAATTTTTAAAGCCAACGATGCATCTCAAAGGGCAAGAGCTATCGTTCTCGCTACTACGCACTTTGACAATCCTGAGATAGTTGCCAAGGCACAAGGCATGATTGATGAAAAGAAATCAATTCTTGGATTGGATACAAAAAATCTTGACCTGAGAATGCAAGAAAGAGGACCAATTTGAGGAATTCTGTTAATATAGGCGTTCTAGGGATACAGGGCGACATCGAAGAGAATATTTCCTGTACCAGATCTGCCATGAAGAAAGCTAGACGAAGCGGAGAGATCAAAGTTGTTCGCTACTCTGAGGATATTGAAAATCTAGATGGCTTGATCATTCCAGGCGGTGAGAGTACTGTAATGAGTTCGCTTATTTCAGTCCAAGAAAAAGTTTTCCAGTCTATCAAGAGACGCATTTCAGAAGGTATGTCCGTAATGGGTATATGTGCAGGTATGATACTACTCTCTAGAAAAGCCCACGACCGAGTTATAGGAGAGACAAAGCAGAAATTTTTATCTGCATTGGATATTACTGTAGAAAGGAATGCATTTGGTAGACAAAATGATTCGTTCGAAACCTATTTGAACATACCCTTAATTGGTAAAAGCAAAATTAAGGCCATCTTCATAAGGGCTCCGATAGTGACTGAGATTGGCATAGGAGTGGACGTCATAGCGAAGTTTAATGAGAAGATCGTTGCTGTGAAGCAGAACAATATTGTTGCCACTTCGTTTCATCCGGAATTAGTCGATGACAGGTTACACACATTATTTATAAAAGGTATCTCAAAGGCTTAAATTTTATAATCTGATATTGATCATCAACTGAAATGCGGGGGGTGGGATTCGAACCCACGAACCGCTAAAGGACGGGATAACCCATTTCTTAAGATCTTAAGTCCCGCGTCTCCAATTCATCAAGTCATATTTGGCCGGGCTCTACAACCCCCGCATCGTATCCGAATTATTTAGATCTACGTAATTAAAACCTTGAGTTATTAATCGTTGGGCAGAGCATTGTGGAAACTAACAATAATAACGTGATCTTTTATGTTTTCCAAGGCCGAGACCGCTAGTCTGGCGATGTTAATTCCCTTATGTATCTTTTGACAAAGTATGAGTTGCTAAGGTGCTCAAAACTAACTATAAAATATGATACAGAAGACGATACGGATCACAATCTTATATGTTGAACATTTTAGAGGATAACAACATTAATGAAACCCTGATGTCATGTAGAATTCTTGTCGCCTTGGTAGCTCAGCCTGGTAGAGCGTTGCCTTGGTAAGGCAGAGGTCCCGGGTCCAAATCCCGGCCAAGGCTCTCTTTTTTTGATTTAGGAGTACTTCTTTACCTTATACGGTTTTGGGAATTAGCACTCATGGAAAATATCACTTTACACCTTTATTAGAAGGAATATAGGATTGCCAAAAAGAAGAAGAGTGTACAGCTGTTTTAATTATGCCAAACATCCCCTTTTTGTCTGCATAAGATAATAAAGCATATTATTAATTTCATTGCTTGTTCTACTGCGGATACACTATTTCTGTTCCAGATTTTTGACGAATACATTAGCATGATGGATTTCCGGCCTTATCTTACATACTTGAATGATACACCTGAAATTAGAATTTATCATGAATTACGCCCTGCGATACAACAAGATAGATTAGAGGTCGGAGGTCATTCAGGATCATAGTTTGTTAATCGAGAATCAATTTTATAATGTTGTTGATCAATGATTCAACAATATAGTTAAAAGTAGGCCTTTTAAATAAACACGATACGAGTTCTAATTTTGTTTTCAATTTCATGTACTGGTTCAAATTGATACAAAATCCTAAACCGAAAGTCGACAGCTCTTCTCTATGACCTTCCCTAAAAACTGCCGTCATTAGAAATACATTATAGCATTAGAAATAATGCTTCTAGCTCATGATTTTTGTAGATATGATGTAAGACCAGAATAAGCGATTAGAAATAATTCTATAGTTCCTAAAATGGTAATTAGAAAAGACACCTCCGCCGTACCTTCTATGATATAGCGTACGAGACTAGCTTCCGAGCATAGAATATGACACTATACGAACCGGTACTCATTCAAATCTTTACACGAAGCTCCATTTACGAGTGGTCTTTATTGACATCTTTCATGGACTCTATTATCCTTGCGTTAACATCATCAATGTCTAAATTATCCTTAAGATAGCCCACGAAATCGCTGGGAGTTATTATACCCACAGGTTTGTTTGTATCATTATCTTGTATTACTAGCAAGTGTCTGACATTATTTTGTAACATTATATCGGCTGCTACATCTATTTGTGAGTCAGCATCGATAGTTACTAATGCAGAAGACATTATTTGTTCGACAATTGTGTGTTTACTGCTGGCGTCGTGAACGCATATTCTCCGAACCAAATCTCGTTCAGTTACTATTCCAATTGCTATGTCAGTCTCATCGGTTACTACTAATGAACTAATTCTTTTATCACTCATTCTTTTTGCAGCGTCCTGTGCCGATGCAGATGACTTAATAGTTTCTAGTTTTTGAGTCATTACTTCTGCGATCGAAGTTGTCGCCATTCTTCAGAATCAGGAAAGCTGTTGTCTATATAAAGATTAGCAATTGAGTCGATCCATAGTACAAGTTGTACGTGCTTATCCGATGAGATGAATTATAATTTATTAATTCCGCTTCTCTTTATGGTCCTGGATGCTGCAGTTCATGCAAGTATTGTTGAATTTGATAAATTAAACGAACAGGTTCCATATTTGAAAAGCATTATAGAATTTCATTCAAATGTTCAATCGAGTGTAATGGTTCCTTTCTTTATTCAATTTGATAGTAGCGGTAACTTGGATTTGTTTGTTTTCCTGGTGTTCCTTGGAAGGAAGGATAAGTGACTAGCCAATATCACATGAAATTCATTATATTTCGTAATCGGTTACATATCGGATGCACATTTTAGGTTTAACAATATATCTTCAATGATGCAGGGCAATTCGACATATGGCCGTCGTCGGATTTGTTAAAAATAAGATTGAAATACTGATGAAATATAGTTATTTAGTAGACTAAGGCAGCACGAAATAAGAGACATTTGCAATATTTACAATTTTGCTGAGATTAGAGTAAATTACGGGAACAAAATAGGTCACACTCATAGCTATTCTTATATTTAAGCAAGAGAGATCATTACAAATTGGTAATACAGGCTTATTGCGTAAAATGTAAATCCAAACGAGACATGAAAGATGACAAGCAGATAACGATGAAGAACGGACGACAAGCCATTAGCGGTATCTGTACAACGTGTGGAACAAAAATGTTCAAAATAGGTGGCGGAAGCTCCAAAGTAGCCGCAAAAGTAAAGACTGCAAGCAAGAAACCAGTAAGAAAGGCTACTAAGACAAAAGCAAAGAGCAAAAGGAAATAGCCGTCTTGCATTTTGCCTTTGCTAAGTCAAAGAGCATTCGTTCATTCTCATCTATTTTTAGAAAATTATTAGTACATGATAAATGCCCTTAACGACTGCGAAAGACCGTTATTTAGATACGAGTCATAATTCTCGAGTTAAATGAGATCTTGTTCATGAGCCCGTAGATTGTTTCGAAAATATCCTTTAGGTAATTAGTTCGATCTTCCAGACGTGTAGTCAAGCAGATCTCATACTCGATTACTAATTAATATCTAAGATGATTCTCATCTATGTCAGATGAAGCTCGCCTGGGTGTATATTTGCTAACAATGGTACTGATTAACATCGAGGAGAATAGAGTATAAGTGAATTGTTTTAATGGAATTTACAAAACTTACAGAATAATTATCTATTATGAATCGGACCAAGGTCCCTTGCCACTTGACAGAGCTGTTTCTAATATGTTGGAAACTGGTTATTCTGATACTACAAATCAAATACTGAATATAGAAGCGGAACAGCATGTCCTTTTAGACGATGGGACATTCGTTAACACCGGATCGGAAATGTGCCGAATTGAAAATGAGAAGCGGCGTGCTGAAATACACACCTTCCAAAGAGAACACTCAATCAATAATCATAATAGATCGGAGATCATTCCTCGTACTGCACTAACAGTGTCACATAAGTTTGATCCACCCGTCCCTTCAATATCGGAAAAATCAGTTGAGCCTACTACAAAGTTAGCAGATTCAAACTTTTTTTTAAATGACCCATGCCAAAGTAGAAAGGCCGATATAAAGCAGACATCAATTTTGGAATTCATTGGATAATTTAACGTAATTGGTTGACCTCATATTTACACTGGAACGAACAGTTCATCAATCTCATCTCTTATTCTAACTAACCACATACCAAGTATTTTATGTAGCTTAGACTGTAGGTTCCTTAACTCAATCATGAGCGCATGATCATATACGGCAATTTTGACTTGAAATCTGTAGCTGATTTTTATTCTAGAAGCACTAGAATTTAGGAATTAATTCTTATATAAACAATTGATGTGATTACTGCAATGCGGTAGCCAGTGTATAGCATTTTTCGTGAGGTCATAAACGATCTAGTGCCTATGGGGAACTCGCTTGTTCTGATTCTCTTTATTGTCATTTAACCACTAGACCCTCAAGGTATCTATTTTTACAATGCAGGGTTCATATCATGAAATTTTAGTTAATAACTGAGGGCAGCACCAGATAGAAACGGGTACGATTGCAGACAGATATCTGATTAAATCGTTGCTTCCATGTAATTCAGACATATTTCTAACATATACGAGTAAAGGCATTATTGACTTTACTGGACCAAATTGTCATTCCGGGTTTCAGCAACAAAAATATAGAGAACGATCTCACGAACCATATGCCTAGTCATGGAGACTGTGACGAAAGTATGAGGCAATGGTATTGCAGTTATTGGATGACTAAAGAAGAATGGTTGGACATTCATGATTACTCTCCCTCAGACATTCTACATAAGCATCTAGATTCGGAACAGTAGTAGTCTCTTTCCAGCCTATTTATATTCACAGCTTGGGGGCTCCAGATTGGATATAGAATATCATTATAAGGTTGGCTTAAAACGGATTAGAGTAGTGAAACGTTAGCCAGGATAGGACATCTGCCAGTCTTAGATTTCTAGAGACGAAAATATTGTTAAATGAATAGTTTTTGTACTGAGAGCTGAGATGCGCTTAACCCATTTTACCGTAGTTCCGAAGTCCTAGTCCGATTATCTCAAGATGGTTCTGTATGTACTATAACCCTAGCAGCCCCTGTTTTTCTAATTATCAAATTCTGAACAGATGTAGCAATTTTGTGTGCATCTTCTATCGTAGTTACATCGCCATCGTGAAATGTTTCAATCCGTATTGTCAAAGTTATATGGATATCATGATTCATATCTATTATACCAACATCTTCGCAATCAATAACTCCCGAGACCGAAGTGGCCGATTTTCGAATATTCTCTAAATAGAGAGCATTTGCTTGTTTTTCTATTCCCATTGTTATTTCTTTGACGACTTCGGTTTCGATATGCGTCGTAATATTTAGTATTTCGGGGATTTCAGATTTAATGCGCCTCTCAAATTCGTCGACCTTTCTGTGCGCGGCTTCAAGCCCTAGGGTGTTATTCATTTGAACGTCTAAATACAAGTGAAGTAATGTTGTATTTTTACTAATGGCACTTGTATTCCTATTCCGCAACTCATTATGCATAACCCTGTATCGTCTGTCGAGATCTGAATTTTGCATCTTCGAAAAGTATATGGAATGAATATTAGTAATCCCTTCAGTTTCAGCCGCAATCAGTCTTATCCTATCACTTATTGTCTCGTTCCCAGATTCTATTGCATCTACATGCACTAGAACATCCGAATTTGGGAAAGCCTCTCTGATCTTGTTTTCTACTTTAGTTGCTATCCTGTGCGCCATTGCATGCGTACTCGTTCTTGGGACCTCTATATGCATATCAACAAAGTCCTTTGTTCCTATTCTTCTGACGCGTATATCATGAGCACTACTTACTCCCTCCAGCCCAGAAACAGTCTCTACTACACGTTGATAGGCTCCTTTGGGGGCTTTATCAAGCAATATGTCGAGTGTTCTTCTTCCTAGTCCCAATGAAGTATAAATTATCATTGCTGCTATAGTCAATGCAACGTAGGCATCAATATTTTCGATCGGAAAAATCGATGCCAGAATTAGGCCGATGATAACAATCCCTGATGAAAACATATCTGCCTTGAAATGAATAGCGTCAGCTTCTAACGCTTGGCTACCAAATTTTCTTGCAGTCTTGCTCAATGTATTATATCTTAAATAATCCACACACAAGGATATGATCATAATTCCGAAAGAAAAAATTGTTATCTCTGGTTGTACTACCTTGAAGAATATTCGTTCCAATGCCTCGTAACAAACCCAGGTAGCAGTTGCGAACAGGAGACCAATCTGAACAACGCTTGAAATACTTTCAAATTTTGCATAGCCATAGGTGTACTTCATATCGGGAGGCCGCGCAACCATATGGATAGCATACAATGTCATAATAGCAGCTATTACATCGAGACCGGAGTGCATTGCCTCTGTTAATATACTAAGACTGTTGGTAGAAAATCCAACTAGAAGTTTTAGAACAGTCAGCCCAACAGAGAATAAAATAGAGGTCAACGCTACCTTAAATTTGGTATTAAATATATCACCGTCATTAGCTGAAACATCTATTGTCTCACCGTTGTCTCCGTGACGGTCGTGATAGTTGTCTCCGTTAACCACGATTAGAGTAAGAATTGGTTTATTGACTTATATAGATTATTAGTTATGACGAATTCTTGCAAATATATGCGGGTAAAGTGCTGTTTGACGAAATATGCCTATGAACAGCACCCCAGTCTTATTGAATTTAATTAATTTACTTCGCATTTCTCAACTCTTTCTCAGTCCAGTTAATTAGAGATTGCAAGTCATTTGTTGTAAAATCTACACCTATGCGTTCAGCTAGTGATTCCAATTCTGGGATAGTCATTGCCACTATTCGTAATTTTCCCTTTAATCTATCCTTGATGGAAACCGCGGCAGTGGATAAAAACCTTAAAGAGCTTTCTTTAGAAGAGCAAATAATTATAACCATGGAGCCTAACTTGTTGCCCCAAGTCCTAAGGATAAATCGCTGCATATCGATGTCAAAAAATGGATCTAGTTCGTCTTCGACATTTCCGATGAAGATTGAATATCCACCAAGCATCTGATATGCTAGAGCTGCCAATTTTGCATAATATGTTGCTTCTTGGGAGCCAGCTATCGACATTGCGAAAACTTCTTGCTTTATGCCGTCTCTTATTAAATTGAATTTCAAAAGCTCTGAAATTTCCATAATAGTATTGATGAGGTAGATTTTTTCTGTCTTGCCAAGTTTGCTCCTATCGTAAAGTTCATTTATTGTATTTAAGGTTGGCAGAATTACGTCTAACAAAATCCTTATTCTGTCTGCTTGTGAATTAATTATATTCATCATGATCCTTCGAGCAGAGTCTTCATTGCCCACCAGTATTGCTTCCATAAATCTCTGCTGAATTTCAAGATATTCCATAGGAAATGCAAAATCGGCTGCTCCTTGCTCGAGTGACCACACATTTACTGAGCCTAATTTCTTTTTTTTTATTAATCCGATGGCATGGAGAAGATCCAAATATTTAGTGATTGTCATCCTATTTATCCCAGTCTTGCGTGCTAACTCTACTCCAGACAATCCAGTGTTATCGCTTTGGAGCACATTAATAATGCGCCGCTTTACTTCCTCTACCGTGTATCTCCTATACATAGGCTGCTCAAGTTCTATATATGTTAGAATCTTTTAGCGCTTATTGTTTCTATATTGCCGCACTTGAGAAATTAGTTTGGTAATAGCGTCGAAGGCCCCTCCCACATCGCTCATCTTTACTATCATTATAGTATCAGTGTGACAGCTTACCGTATCTTCTATGTTAATGTGTCTCCTCGAAATCTGATTATAGAAGGCAATAGCGCAACCTGGTGTTTTAATAATTTGTTCCGGACTGTGTACTATAATCGCAGCTAAATCTTCGTCTATTTCCAATATATCATAATCTGCGAATAGCTCTCTTGCGTAATTCAATAGCTTATCGTCAAAAACCAAAGTTATTGATGAGATGCTTTCAGAAACGCTTATGAAACTATTGACATTCTTTGTGAGTGCCTTTGCAACCCTCTCTACTGTTCGCTTACTTTTGACAGTAGAGATCTTGGCAACATCAGTTTTGACACTGATCGTACTCTCAAGCAGGATAGAAGAAATTACCTGATCGTGAATGTAATAAAATTTTCTCGCTCGTTTGATAGCAGTGACAATGCTTTCCATGTTTATTTTCCTTCCCAACAGTCTTTCGATTTCAGGTTTGATCACTCTTGACAGACCGCTAAAATTGCAATAGTTATTTTGAAGGGAGTCTTGATAAGATAGGTCGGTAGCAATGATGTCATTCACAATACTAGTTATCGATTTTTGCCAGACCAAGGTTGGTCTAATATTATTCATTTTGGTCATTCTTGATCATAAAATATAAATGTAGTGTTACTATTGGGAACGCCTTGTATGGCAATCAACAAAGTTATACTAGCCTATTCTGGCGGATTAGATACCTCAGTTTGTGTGCGTTATTTGCAGAAACTCAATAATCTAGACGTCGTAACACTTACAATAGACCTTGGTCAAGATGAGGACTTTGCCAATCTGGAACAAAAGGCGATGTCTTTAGGTGCCACTAAACACATACATATCGATGCAAAAAAAGATTTCGCTAAAAGTTACATTTCACCATCAATACAAGCAAATGGGCTGTATCAGGGAAAGTACCCTCTTGCAACTGCGCTAGCAAGGCCGCTAATAGCTACAAAACTTGTAGATATTGCACATCAGGAACATGCCAAGATTGTTGCCCACGGGTGTACTGGAAAGGGAAATGATCAAATCAGATTTGATGTGACTATTCGAAGTCTAGATCCAAATTTAAAGATTGTCGCGCCAATTAGAGATATGAATTTGACTAGAGATGTTGAATTAAGATTTGCCAAGGAAGAGAATATACCAGTTTCACTCGATGCCAAAAAATATAGCATTGATTCCAACTATTGGGGAAGGGCAGTTGAAGGAGGGATGCTTGAAGATTCTTACTACGAACCTCCAGAAGAGTTGTTCCACTTTGTTAGATCAGAGGATAGTGATCCGGTTTATATAGAAATAGAGTATGAAAAAGGTCTGCCTGTTGGATTGAACGGAAAAGAGAGAGATTTGGTGACGATTATACATGATCTAAACAAGACTGTCGGCAATTGTGGTGTGGGGATAATAGATCACATCGAAGACCGCGTAGTTGGCGTGAAATCGAGGGAAATTTATGAAGCGCCAGCCGCAATAGCAATTATCGAATCTCACAAAGACCTCGAAAAATTAGTCCTCACAAAGCATCAACTTCGATTCAAGCAAATGATTGATGAGCAATGGACATGGCTTGTCTATTCTGGACTTTGGCAGGAACCTCTTAGAACCGATCTAGAGAGATTTGTAGAATCCTCTCAGGAAAAGGTAACTGGAAAGGTCAAGTTACGGATTCACAGAGGTTCGATGCGAGTAGTAGGAAGGGAATCAATGTATTCAATATATAAGGTATCGCTTGCAACCTATGACACAGGTTCTACATTTGATCAAAATCTAGCGAAGGGCTTCTCTGAATTATGGGGTTTGCAATCAATAATTGCAAACTCTATATGCGAAAACAGATCTCAGAATAGGAGATGAAAGCGAATATGAAGAAAGACTGTAATGACTGCGGAGCCGAAATCAACATTCCTAGTGACGCAATGGTAGGCGAAATAATAACTTGCCCTGACTGCGGTGCAAATTTTGAAATAACCGAAAAATCGGAACAAAAAATAGAGGTAAAACCGGCAGAATCCATTGGAGAAGATTGGGGACAGTAGATGGTCAAACTTTGCATTATTTACGACAAAGTTCGCTTTGAAGAAAAGGAATTATATGACAAAGCTAGAATGAGAGGTTTAAAAACGCAGATTATAGATGCAAAGAGCATCAATATTGGTACCAATAGCAAAAAAAATGACTTAGAGTTAGGCGATGTTGTCCTACAAAGAAGTATAAGTCATTATAGAGGACTATACTTAACTGCATGTCTTGAATTTTTAGGATTTTTAGTCATTAATAGCTTCAAAGTAGGTGAAATATGCGGAAATAAATTACTAACTTCAATTATGCTTGCTAAACAAAATATACCAACTCCTACTACTCATTTCGCTTTCAGCTCAGAATCATTATTAAATTTAATTAACAAAACTGGCTTTCCTCTAGTAGTTAAGCCAATAGTTGGCTCGTGGGGGCGAGGTGTATTTACTTTGCGAGATAACGAAGCTGCGAATATGATCATAGAATTAAGGGAGGAGGATGACAATCCTCTATCTCGTATATATTATATCCAGGAAATGGTTAAGAGACCGCCTCGTGATCTTAGATGTATAGTAGTGGGAGATCGAGTTGTTGCAGCGGTCTATAGGTATTCGGCTAACAAGGAATGGAGGACGAATATTGCAAGAGGAGGTCGAACAGAAGAGGCATCGATTACAAAGGAGTTAGAAGATATTACTCTGAAGGCGGCTAGGGTGGTAGGAGGCGGGGTATTGGGAGTAGACCTAATGGAAGATGATACGAGAGGTCTGTTAGTACACGAAATTAATAACACTGTTGAATTTCATGGGGCTTCTAAGGTTGCTAAAACTGATATCGCAAGTGCCATAATAGATTACAGCATTGAATCCGCAAGGAACTAGTTGCAGCCATCAGGTCATATGAAGATTATCCAAATGTATGTCTCGCACATATCAATGGAAATGAAAGCGAAAGTGAAATTGTTGCATTATAACAAAATTCATAAGAAGCTAAACGAGGAAACAGGGTAGAAATAGATAGCATGAGAGTTGGTGTAGTAGGAGCATCTGGATATGTAGGAGGGGAGCTATTGCGCCTTCTAGTAGGTCATCCAAAGATTGAATTAAGTACTGTTACTTCTAGACAGAAGGCTGGTGAATATGTGCACAGAATACATCCTAGTCTAAAGGGATTCATAGATATCACATTTTCGGACATGAGTATAGATAGACTTGGTAATACATGCGACTTGGTATTCACTGCTCTGCCTCATGGCAAGTCAAAGGAGATCGTGAAAGACCTTTACGACCTAGGAATTAAGATCGTAGATTTATCAGCTGACTTTCGTTTGAAGAATCCAAAAGATTATGTAAAGTGGTACGGATGGGAACATCCGTTTCCTGAATTACTCTCAAAATCTGTTTATGGCGTGCCCGAGTTTCATCGGGCCGATATCAAACGAGCTCAATTGGTATCTTGCCCTGGCTGCATGGCTGTCACATCTCTTCTTGCAATAAAACCCTTGATTGCAAACGATTTGATAGATACCGATCATATTATTGTCGATAGTAAAATAGGATCTTCTGGTGCAGGATCTAAAGCAAATGCTGGCACTCATCATGCCATGCGTTACGGTGTAATTCGTCCTTACAAACCAGTGAAACATAGGCATACAGGAGAAATTGAACAAGAATTAGCCCTAGTTGCCAAGAGAGCGATCAGAATAGGTATGACACCACATGCAGTAAATGTTGTACGAGGGATTTTGACGACTAATCATACCTTCCTAAAGCGAACAGTACCTGAGATTGATCTCTGGAAAATTTATAGAACTTCATACAAGAATGAACCGTTTATCAGATTTATCCGTGATAAAAAAGGATTATACAAATTCCCAGATCCAAAGTTTTTAATCGGATCTAATTTCTGCGATTTGGGATTCGAAGTCGACGAGGAGAACCAAAGACTTGTTGCGCTGTCGGCATCAGATAATTTAGTTAAAGGAGCTGCCGGCTCGGCAATTCAGAATATGAATGTCATGTTAGCATATGATGAAACTGATGGTCTTAAACACACTCCAGTCACTCCAGTATGATAGTCATAAAACTAGGTGGTAGTGTCGTATCAGATCGTTTACATCCTAGTACCTTTCCGGATGTAAGACAAATCATGAAAAACGAAAAAATAGTGATTGTTCATGGCGGTGGAAAAGATGTTACAGATATAGCGACCAAACTTGGTAAGGAGCAAAGGTTCATAGTTTCCCCACAAGGGGTCAGGAGTAGATATACAGATAAAGAAACAATTGAAATATACACTATGGTAATGTCTGGAAAGATTAACAAGATGATCGTGGGCATGCTCATACGATGCGGTATAAAGGCGATCGGGATATCTGGGATTGATGGAGTTACCATAAAGGCAGACCGGAAGAAAAAGCTTGTTATAATAAATGAGAAAGGTAGGAAGATGATAATTGAAGGAGGTTATACAGGTAAAATACGTGATATAGATCCATCATTAGTCGATCTCCTTGTGAAGGAAGGGTATGTTCCTGTCATCTCACCTATTGCATTAAGTGATGATTTTGAATTTCTCAATATAGACGGAGACAGGGCGGCTGCATACATAGCAGGTGGATTAAAAGCCGATAAGATATTGTTTATGACTGATGTCAAAGGTTTGATCATAAATAGCGAAGTTATTTCAAATATGACCTTAGAACGGGCCAAGGAATTGTTGCCTTCAATCGGATTTGGGATGGAAAAGAAGCTGTTAGCGTGCACTGAGGCACTGGAAATGGGCGTGAATGAATCTATTATCGGATCGGGATTAATTGAAAATCCTATCTCCGCGTGCCTTTCTCATAATCAATGTACTGTAATCACTCAAAGATGAATTCTGAAGATCGATTTATGGGAAATCTGTATCAAAGATTTCCCATAAATATATCACGTGGAAAGGGCGCCAAAGTCTGGGACGATGAAGGGAGAGAATATATCGATTGTATGGCCGGGTACGGTGTAGCCCTAGTAGGGCATTGTAACGATAGGGTAGTTCAAGCAATTAAGAGCCAAGTTGAAAAGCTCATCGTTTGTCATATGTCGGCCTATAACGATACTCGATTGGAGTTTTTGGAAAAATTAGCAAAGATCTCCCCTGCTGGGCTCTCGAAAGTAGCCTTTAGCAATAGCGGTGCTGAATCAGTTGAGGCAGCTCTAAAATTCGCTCGAAAATATACGGGAAAGGCCGGAATAATTGCAATGGCAGGTGGCTACCACGGCAAAACTCTAGGCGCACTTTCCGTTACATACAATGAAAAGTACCGTAAGCCATTTATGCCGCTTTTGGATTTGGTGAAATTCGTTCCTTACAATGATCTAGCAAGGTTGGATGAAGAAATAAACGACTCGATCGGGACAGTAATATTAGAACCGATTCAAGGTGAGACAGGCATCATAATCCCGCCGGATGGATTATTACAAAGAATTCGGGAAGTCTGTACGAGTCGAAAAATAGTTCTAATTTATGATGAAATCCAATCTGGACTGGGAAGAACTGGCAAAATGTGGGCCGGCGAACACTGGAAGACCATTCCAGATATCATGTGTCTAGCTAAGGGAATTGGTGGTGGTATACCGATGGCTCTCACTCTAGCCAAGCCGGAAATAATTGATTCTATGAAGATCGGGGAACACTCTTCTACATTTGCTGGCAATCCTGTAGCGTGTACCGCAGCTTCGGCGGCTCTAGATGCTTTAGTTGAAGACAGACTAGTAGATAACGCAGCCAAAATAGGCAAGTACTTTAAGGATGGACTACATGGCTTAAAGGATAAGCACAAAATAGTTAGGGAAATAAGAGGATTAGGACTGATGATTGCGATAGAACTTCGGTTTGACGTCAGAGATCTATTGCTTGATGGCATAAAAAATGGGATACTAATGCTTTACTCTGGAAGAAATATTATTAGGTTGTTGCCGCCGCTAGTGATAGATGAATCTATGGTCTCATCTGCACTGGAAAAGATAGATAAATTACTTACCAAGGAAGAGGAAAGAAAAAATGTCAAATAAGCAGGATTCTATAGATGAGAAGATAATCAAGATCCTTCAAGAGGATGCGAGAAAGTCCTTTGTAGACATTGCAAACGAAATCGGCTATTCAGAGTCGGCTGTTCGAAGACGAGTAAAGAATTTGACACAAAGTGGAATTATAACGAAGTTTACCATTGCAACACAGAGTGCTGACAAGACAAGTGCAATAACTCTAATTTCAGTCAGTTCAACATCTGACACCTCTACAGTTTCAGCCAGTTTGATGAAACTAACGGGCGTCCAAACTATCTACGAAATAACTGGCCAGTATGACATAGCAGCTATAATTTCATCCACTTCGATCGCCGAAATTAATCGATGTATCGATGACGTTCGTAGGACGGAAGGAGTAGCCGATACTAATACCGTCATAGTCCTAAGAACGATTCGCTAGTATAGGCGTTAGTAGGTTAAAAGTGGTAAGCACATCCATTGTATCAGATTCTATCTTATGCTAGATATCATCGATTGTTTCATATTGCGATAAGGTTTATATTTATACGAAAATAAGTCTGATGGATAAGAAAATGTCACTAAAACCGTCAGATCCGAACCATTATGCGTATATCTACAATGAATCAGATAAGGGACTTGACAATATTCAGATACTAGACTCAACGCTTAGGGAAGGCGAACAACATCCAGGTGTTTCATTTACTACAAAACAACGAATTCAAATTGCATGGATGCTTGATTCCTTTGGCGTCGATCAGATTGAGATAAGCCCGGTCGTTTCATCGGATCATTTTGTTTCTACAAAGACAATCATAAAGCAGGGACTGAAGGCAGATATCTTAGCCCATGTGAGGGCAATGAAATCTGATATTGACGTTGCACTCAGTTGCGATGCCCAATGGGTAGCTACGTACATGGGGATTTCCGATATTCATTTGTCCTCGAAATTAAAAATATCAAGGGAAGAAGCAAAAAATAGGGCTTTAGATGTTGCAGACTACATAAAATCACATGGTTTAAAGGCTCGTTTCACAATGGAGGACGCCAGTCGAACGGATCCTTCATTTCTTATTGATATGTGCAAGGAAATGAACAATCGAAAAATAGAAAGGATAAGCATTCCGGATACTGTTGGCATTATGAGACCAAAGGGCATGTATAATCTTGTTAGTCGTGTTTACCAAAGTATTGACACGTCGACTAGCCTGCTAGACGTTCACTGTCACAATGATTTGGGACTTGCATTGGCAAATGCACTGGCGGGCTGTGATGCAGGAGCAAATCAAATACATACTACAATAGATGGATTAGGAGAGCGAACAGGCATTCCCTCGCTGGCTGAGACTGCAGTAGCTTTGATGTTAATTTACAAATCTAACAACGACCTCAGATTACACATGTTGAAGGATCTGTCAAAGACTATTTCGCTTTATACAGGATTGGAGGTTCCTGAGTCGAAACCAATTGTGGGAGATAGCGCATATAAGCATAAGGCCGGTACTCATCTCGCTGCGATATTACGAGATCCCTCTGCATACGAGATTATCGAGCCGAGACTAGTTGGGAACAGGCGAAAAATAGTATTTGGCGAGCTTGCAGGCAAAAATGGAGCAGCTTATCTTTTGTCTTTACTTGGATTAGAAACAAGCAATCATGAAGCCGAAAAATTGGCCCGAGGACTTAAGGATCTTAGAATGGGTGATATATTGGAGCTATACTTGGACGATCGGCTGGAAAGAAAGATACTTAACAATGTATATCCAAATTTAAAGGCAAAGGAGTAAGTGATTAAAAATGGTGAAGTGTCCAGAATGCGATGCTGAAATTAAGCCTCCTTCAGATTCAATAGAGGGAGAAATAGTAACTTGTCAAGATTGTGGGGCAAGTTATGAATTAGTAAAAGGAGGAACGGAATTCAGCCTTAAGCCGGCCCAGACAGTCGGTGAGGATTGGGGCCAGTGACGGACGAAGTTAAATCTTCTCCTCATTTCGCAATTCTCTATGACCAAATTAGGTGGGAAGAAAAGGCATTATATGAAGCAGCAAAGAAGCGCGGATTTGACCCCGTCAATATCGATTGCAAAAGCCTCTTTGTAGATTTGAATAAAGAGTTTCAATATAAGGGTTTTACAATCATACAACGATGTGTAAGTTACTTTAAGAATATTCATTCTACAGCCGCGTTAGAAGGTCTGGGGGCAAATGTGTTTAATCCGTTAATTACAAATTCAGTATGCGGCAACAAACTGTACACGCACATGATGCTTCGGAAAGCTGGTGTAAGGACGCCCAAGGCGATTACTGCGTTCTCGGAATCATCAGCTATTGCAGCGCTCGATGAGTTGGGATACCCTGCCATAATAAAGCCAACGATTGGTAGTTGGGGCAGGCTAATTGCTGTGTTGAATGATAAAGAGGCAGCAAAGGGTGTAATCGAGCATAGGGAGCATATGTTTCCCTTGTATCAGGTATATTATTTTGAAGAATTTGTTGATCGGCCACCAAGAGATATAAGGGCTATAATTGTTGGCGAAAGGGTGGTAGCCGCCATCTATCGATACTCGGCAATTGGTGAGTGGAAAACAAATATGGCCTTAGGTGCTCGTGCCGAAAATTGTCCCGTTACCAAGGAGCTAGAAGATGTATGCCTAGAAGCTAGCAGAGCAGTCAACGGCAAAATTGTCGGTGTCGATTTAATGGAGAGCAAGAAGGAGGGACTCGTAGTTCACGAGGTGAATAATACGACTGAGTTTAAAAATACCGTCAAGGTGACCGGGGTGGATATTCCGGGACAAATAGTAGAATTCGTGCACAAAGCAGGAAATTAGAGCCACTAAAAAATGGTTTCGATAAATTATGCCATAGAATTACTAAAGATGGCCCTAGAATTGTATACGCCGTCCAGATCGGAAGCAGCGCTGGCTAACATGCTAAAGACAAGATGCAGCGAAGAATTAGGATTTGAGCAGACCTATATTGATAGTGTAGGAAATATCTTAGCAACTAGGGGTACTGGAGATCCTAAAATCTTGCTTTGTGGTCATATGGACACAGTCCCTGGACGAATTCCTGTAAGGATCGACGGCGGCTATCTATATGGACGAGGAGCATCGGATGCGAAAGCGGCGTTGATTTCTATGCTTCTCGCGGCTTCCGAATTTCCAAAACAGAAAGGCACGATCTCATTTGTGGGTGTTGTAGATGAAGAAGGAAACGCCACAGGAGTGAAAAACCTTGTTGCGTCCAGATTACCACTTGACTATGCTATCTTTGGTGAACCAAGCGGCATACATAATATTACAATTGCCTATAAAGGGAGAGTATCTATTAGATTGACATGCGATGTCGGTAACAGCGCACATGCTAGCGCACCTTGGCTATCTAAAAACTCGATTGAGGAAATCTATGATTTCTGGACAGAGATAAAGTCCGAGGTGGCAAGAATTAGTGCTGATGAAAACAAAACTAAAACTATAAGCTGTAGTTTGACTGAAATAGTCGGCGGATCAAGTCATAACGTTACTCCACAGAAATCTAGTATGACTCTTGATATTCGTATTCCGGTAACCATCAAATCTCAATATATATTATCAGTTATTGACCAGATTATAGCTAATGTTGCAACTAAAAAAGGAGTGAGAGCTACCTATAGAATCCAAGACCAAACCGAACCTTTTGAAGCAAGTTACACCTCAACCTTAGTTAGGGCTATGTCCTTATCGATCATTGACGTAAGAAAGATTCGACCAACCCTTCTACGGAAAACTGGGACTGGAGATATGAATATTTTGGGTAATGCCTTCAAGATACCTGTAGTGACATACGGTCCTGGTGAACCTCACGCATCTCACACGGTCGATGAACGAGTAAACCTAGAAGAATATCTCACCAGCATAGACATTTTCTCAAGGGCACTTTTTCATATCTCAAGACTACACGCACGCAAGAGTGTCTCATAATATCTACTCAAACAAGATTTAATTCTAGTTCGTTCGTGTCATTATTATGCTTTGGTTTGTTGGATTGGGAATTAATGGGTACCAAGGACTTAGCGTTCATGCGTTAGATATATTGAAGAGCTGTAAAAAAATATGTGTAGAGAGATTCACAAGTGAAATCTCGGAGCGTGATCTGACAAACTTCCGAGCGTTAATAGCTGACGACACAATAGAAATAATTGTAGTTAAGAGATGGGTCGTGGAAGATGGCAGACTAATTCTAGAAGAAGCAAGAAAAAAAAGAGTAGCGTTATTATCGTATGGAGACCCCCTTATCGCCACCACCCATTCAGAACTATACGTTAGAGCAAAGAAGAGCTCCATTGACGTAAGAGTGATTCATGCAGCTTCAGGTTTAACCTCTGTGATAGGAGAAGCAGGTTTGCACTTTTATAAATGTGGCAGAAGTGTGACGATGATGTCCGAACCACAATCCGCCATTAGCGTTTACAATACTATCCACGACAATTTATTGGCAGGCAATCACACATTAATTTTAACCGAATATGCGGTTAATGATTCTGTCAAATCGCCCTTTCTTGACCCAAAAGAAGCATTAAAAATGCTATTGGGAGTTGAAGATGATTTAAAATACGGAATTCTGAACCAGGATACTTTCGCTATTATTGCTTCTAGAATAGGAACTGAAGATAATAATATAGTTTCCGGAAAAATTCGATCCCTGATGGAATTGGACTTTGGCTCGGGACCGCATTCTATGGTTGTTACTGGACCGTTTCATTTTAGCGAAGAGGATGCCGTCGTTAATCTAACCCATAACCTAGACGGTCCATTGGATAACACTTTGAATGTGCATCGACTCTCAGTCAAGATGATCGAACGTTACGCTCCGAAAGCGAAGCTGGCGCTTAGAAATTTAAAATGTATTATTGAGAAAGAAAACGATTCCCTTAGCAACAAAGGGATCCTAGAGTCCCTTGATAATGCCGAGCACTATATCTATGACGCTGAACGATTCTTGGGACAGGGAAAGTTAGAACTTGCCGTATTGAGTATAGGATATGCAGAAGGACTAATTGATGCTTCGAGATATCAAAAGGGAATAAATCCATGGTCGTAAGATTAGCCGGCATGCCGATCGAAAACATTAATTGTGAATTTGTATGTGAAACGCATTCGATGCGACTATTAGATGATATTATAGAGAATTCATTACGATAGTTATAGTCGAGACATATGGATAATATAAAAATGGCAAGTTTCTCAAAGGTTGATGATAATCTGATGCAGATACCGCCAGAACTAATGCAATTTGTTAAACGTGATACCTACTCGCTGCTAGTCAAGGGCAATTCCGGGACTGGCAAAACTACATTATCTCTAACGATTTTGAGGGCACTTGAGATCAGAAGCAATTTCTTTTATATATCTACCAGGCTCTCACCGAGACAACTTTTTGTAAATTATCCTTGGCTGGAAAAGTTTGTCGTTCGAGAAAATATAGAAGTAAATGATCCGTCAAACCAGCGATCCAGTCTTTCAAGTTTTGAGGATGCACGTCTTGACGAGCCCGAATCACTATTCGAACGGATTACGAATCAATTAATGGATGTTAAAGCTCCAATTATAATTATCGATAGCTGGGACGCAATAGCCTCATTCATGGATACTGAGGCTCGGCTGAATAACGAAAGAGTTTTGCAAACATGGCGTGAGAGGGCTGGAGCAAAGTTGATCTTCACAAGTGAAGACTCTGAAGATAATACACTTGATTTTTTAGTCGACGGGATAGTAGAGCTGAAGCAGAAAGTCTATAGAAATGCTGATATTAGACAAATATTTCTCGCTAAACTGCGGGGCACCAAGATAAATCGATCTTCTTATATATTCACACTTAATAATGGCGTATTCAAAAGCTATAACCATTACGATCCCTCTGAATTTCTTATCACCAACAAGAGAATCAATCCTCTGTCGAAGAGAGATCGAAGTGAACACAAGACATCCTCGCCGTTAGACCTACCCTCGAACTCAAGCAATGTGAAAAAATTCACTAGAATAATTTGTGAAAGCCTAAGCATCGAATTTTCTCATGAAGTTCAGGAGAACAAAATCGTGCTCATTGAAGTAGATCCAGTTATTACTCCTAATGTGTGTACATCATTTTTGGCTAAAATAATTGCCCAGTTCCTTAGTAACGATAGTAACATTATAGCGCAGCCAGTGCCTGGCATTGAACCGCGGCTTTTCTTAGATTTCCTCCAGCCTTATTTGAGTCGGAAACTTGGGAAAAACCTCAGGTTGCTACACTACTCAAAAAATGACACTGAAATATCGGAATTTATTGATGAATATGGTACTCAGGATACATCCTCTGAAAGATTTAAGAGACTAAAAGAAGTGGTGTCTAAGGTACAAAGTCAGCGTAAGAACAAGATTTTGATGAGCATGCTAATGTTGGATGACTTCGATAATAGATCAGATGGAGATTTCCTGTTTTCAAAAATAATACCGTTTCTCAGATTTAATGTTGATCTTTCCATATTGGTTTCTATTAAACCGGTAAGGTATAAAGAATTAGTACGCAATGTGGATATGCTTCTGAGACTTAATCTATTACACAATACTCTTCTATTAGAATCCATTATCCCAGATGGCCACTCCCATGCCCTTTCTGTACATAGGTCACTGGGAGTTCCTGCGGTTACATTAGATTGTCTAGTGTAATAACCTTAGACACTCAGACGATAATATTCCTCAGTGAGGTTATCTTCAATCCCAACGGGTAACAGCTCCTTCATTTGGTCATAATAAGACAAAAATTTATCTCCTTTGCTTGTAGTTCGATACACTATTTTGGCTCCGTTGTCCACTTCTTGAATTAGGCCGCTTTGAAGGAGAGATTCTAGATAAATCTTGCACTGATCATTGCTCAGCATGGCTTTGTACATTATCTTAGTCCTTGTCTCTTCTTTGTTTGCAGACTTCAGAATAGCGGCTATTACCTCGTAACGACTACGATTTTTCATCTCAGACAATTCAACTAAACTTACATTCAATATAACATGAGTGGAACTATCAGATAGAATCATCATAACGTTCCAAATAGTGAGTTTCAATCAATCATGATAGAAAGGTCGGATCTTTTTTAAATAGGCTCACCAACTTATGATAACTATCAATAGCTTCCTTTCCCAGTTTACTAGTTTTGTATATATATCTCTTGGAATTGGGATGCTCGGGAGTTTTTTCAAGCATTGAACACTGGTACAGGAAATCCAAATACTCATTGATTTGTTTCGAATTGAGATTACATCGATACATGACATGCGTTTTTCGGGACCCGTCTATGCACATAGAGAGAATGAATTCAACAATTTCCAACCATCCTCTATTAGTCCAACCTGTTGACCTTAACGGCAATTCTTCCTAAGTTAGATCAGATCTCCTTACTATTAATACTAAGCATCAGGCCTTCGCTGAATTGCCGAGGTGTAGCTAAAGCAACTGATCGTTTTATTGAGTTCAATTGGTTGGCCGTCTTGTTCCGGATACTATTATAATCCAAATATGCTCTAACATCAATCCAAATCGAATCCGTTCCGATTAAATTCAGTCTGGTCATAGATTCTTGTATTATATTGACCCATGTTGCCAAGGTGTCTTTGTCATACGTTTGTGATCCAGTGTTCCAATACCTTTAAAAAAGTGGAAGTATATACACCGTGATATGGCTGACGAAATATTTATGTTCGCATTGACTTGCGGTGTTTTTGTGGTCTTCACGGCTATCTTGTTTGGATCTAGAGTGAAAAGGAAATCCGCTGAATTAAAAGTTGGAGAGACAACGAATTCATGACATGTAGATTTGAATAGATGAATATCTAATCCCTCTCCTAGTAACATCGCGATTTGAGTTGCCAAACTGTCTCACATTTTTCCGTGATGGCTTAATTTGCTGCAATAGTTGATATTGGGTTATCTATATCACGTTCACACACCTCTTGGCTTGCTCCACTCAAGCAGACTTTAGCGGGGACAACAATCAAAAGTACTGCGCAAACAGTTTATATCTAAATGACTATCACACTGTACGTGAGGTCCAATCATCCCGAAATTAACGTCGTTTATTCTACACAAAATGTTCCAGATACATCTAACCCAGTGCTAATTTGTGGTTTTCCAGGAAGTGGTTATGTAGGCAAATTAGCTGTGGACCATTTAATACACGAACTTGATGCGACTCATCTCGCAGACATTTACTCTACTTCCTTTCCTGCCCAGTTATTAATAAAATCAGACGGTACTGCAGATCTTTTAAAAAATTACCTATTCTATTCAAACGTGCCTACTCACTATGGATCTGGCCTACTTCTGCTTAGTGGAGACTCACAGCCATCAAATCCTGACTCTGAATATTTTCTCGCCGAGGAAATTCTAGATATTGCAACGAGATTCAACACAGGCCAAATATTCACATTGGCTGCATACATTACGGGTTCATTTGTAAGTACTCCCAGAATATTTGGAACTGCAGGCGATCTAGACACAGTACAAGGCCTCCATGAACAACACATCAATACTATGGAAGGTGGGAGTATAACTGGTATGAACGGAATCATTGTCGGGATCGCAAAACGTAGAAGAATGAGAGGAACGTGCTTGCTAGCCGAAACGTCCGGATTTGTAATCGACGCTAAGGCATCAAAGTCAATTCTGGAAACGCTTGTAACAATCTTGCATTTAAAAATAGATATGACTAATATTGAGAGAAGAGCGAAGGACACCGAAATGTTGATAAAGACAATAGAGCAGCAGATGACCAGCAGTTTAAGACAACAAGACGACCAATCATCAGTGGTTCAAACCAGACCATCAGACATGGGATATATTAGTTAACAATGTGAGAAGGCTAGTAATTTATCCAATACTGTTTTATAGTTCTAAACGAAGCCTATGGAGGATGTTTACCTATACACCATAGGTAACAAAAACTAGAATTTTACAGTCTTTTTAGTTTTCCGTACCTTCCTATATTAAGGCTGTTCTCTCCACGAAATGACTGAGTATATCCATTCTCAATAGTAACGTCGTCTCCATCTTTTACCAAATTGATTTGATCGTCCCAGAGAGATAATTTTATACTACCAGTTTCATCAGAAACCATAGCATCAGCAACCTGTGCAGTTCCCCCGGTTCTCAAATTTACGGTCCTTGGCTCGGTTATGCTCTCTATTCGTCCTTCTATGTTCACTCCTCGCATTCCTGGTTTTAACTCGGTAATCTTCATTATTTGTTTGAGATCATTACACTGCAATAATAAAGGTTCTGGATAGTCAGGTTTTATTCATTGAACTATATCTACCAAAGTATCTAACCTTCCAAATTTGCCTAGTTTCTTTACTCCGTCGATAATCAATTACACGAACACCAATAGTAAACAAGAAATAAGGAAGCTTAGTGGAATCATCAGGTGGAGGGGTAGCGAAGCCCGGTCAAACGCGCAGGACTCAAGATCAAGGTACGTAACAAAAAATACATGCGTAGATAGATCCATATGAGTAATCCCGTCCTTCAGGGGTTCATGGGTTCGAATCCCATCCCCTCCAGGATAATTGTTAGAGATTTATCAATTCGAATTAAACCTGTCAATTCACAAGATAATCTAGGTTTTTACGTTTGTATTAGGCAGGATATTTTGTTAGCTATAACAACACTTCCGGAACGCGTTATCTTTTTCTTGATTCCATAACAGGCCTAAACATAGTCGTGCCTATAGGTGAGTCTAAATAGGATGGCCCGGCCTTAAGCGTAACAGGTTATTATTCAGGCTATTATCTGGCCTAATGCGTAGATTGTGATTAATGCTATAGATCAATATGTCTATTTCATCTTTACTGAAGTCATGAGCAGTAAATTCATTAAGTTTCGTGTCATTTAGGAAGCAAATACTGCTGTCAAAAAGGATTATAAAATATATTTCTAATCCTATTGGGTAGAATCGCTATCTATCATTTGTTTACTACGTAAAAATCGTATACCGGAGTACTATGGTTATTCGCGGATCTCCTTTTAAAGCCATATTCAATAATAGCAAAAAAAGCTGGAAAAGTTTCGATCAATCCAAGAATGGGACAAAGTACTAGGGTCTGAATATGCATAAAAAATTTTTTACTCAGTTTTACATTAGAATATCGTAAGTTTAAGAATAATCCTAATTGGTATGAAAATAACCATACAAGAGAGGAAATTAAAATCAATGATGCAATAGCTATATCGTAATATGATCCTACAGACCAAAGGTGAAGTATAGATTCACTATATAATACATCTATGGTCCTGCTAAAGGCGCCATTCATCATGTCTATATTAGCAGATCCTGTACTGGCGTTTGCAGCAAAGAGTGCTAGAATAAAGGGCACATGCATTAAAATGGAAAGAGCAATCGAAGTTATCCCTGCTGCAAAGCCAAGAAAATAAGTTGTTAGTTTATAAACAACCTTTAGCTTATGAAGACACGAAAATTCATCGATATTCTGGAGACTCCCCACAACCCATCTGCGTCTTTGCATGAAATGGTCTTTAATGTTTAACGGGGGCTGTTCCAATAAAATCCCACCATGCCAGCCCAGCGAATTAGCGCCATATTTCTTATATACTTTATAGCCAAACAGTTGATCTTCTGCGAGTGTGGGCCCAAAGTCCCAGCCTATTGAATCTTCGATATCAGATCTAACCAATAGATTACTGCCATGCATATGTAATGGAGGAGTTTTGATGATGGCGCCATTCGTCATTTGAGATACACAATCATAGCAAGAGAAAGGCCTAACCGATTCTGCAAGAGCTGTGAGGAAGTTTGCAGACTCGAATTTCAGCGGGTAAAATATGGGGCCTTCAGCAGCTAATCCCTCTCCTTCTCTAATAAACCTTAGAATAGAAAGTACTGTTTGAGGAGTAAGAAAGCTTTCGTCGTCCAAATGAAAAATCCAATAATCTTTACCATTCTGGCCGCAATGGCGACGGTGAATCACTCCGTACTGTAAAGCTCTGCCTTTCTTTATTGCCGAAGTCCTGAACGTTTTGTCTACAACTATAACCTCACATTTCTTATCTCTTAATTTCTTGATATCTCTATTATCGTCGGTTACTACGGATATCCGATATTTTGAATAGCGAATCTTAGAACACGAATCTATTACCGAGCGTATTCCACGAAAGACTACTGGGGTAGTAGTAGCTGATCTAGTAGTAATTTGAAAAATTATTACAGGATCGTTATGAACTCTTACCGGATTTTTATCTACGAAGACCTTATTATTTATTACGCACCTGAGTATTGCAATAAAAGCTATAGGGATATTCAAAAGCCAGATAATAGTCAAAATATCCATTATCAAGCCTTGTACCATATAGAAACGTAAGTCTAACTTAATATGAGTACACTCTTTCTAGAATGCGATTCATAGAACCAATTGTTTCCTAATTAGAACATTAGAGTTTCTAGCTAGAATGACAGACTATCTAGAATAATGGACAAATAAAGCTAGAATACTAAGAGAGTCTGATTTCTAGAAAAACTAGGGATAAAAATCCATTCGGTCTGATCAGTTGATGGAGCCTGTTAACCATTAAATGCCTTCAGAGAGCAAGTTAAATGATTTTAATGATGCAACATATTGTGATCAATGTAAAAGTTATACTGTCATTTTTGATATGATGTCCAGTGAATACGTCTGCAGTTCATGCGGTTGTGTGGCGAATGACAAGTTCTTTAATAATGAAGGGGGGGCAACTTTTAGTGCGCAATCAGGGTTCAGTGACAGATCAAGGACTGGAATGCCGGAATCACTAGCAATTCATCATAAGGGCCTATCAACATTAATTGGATTAGGCGATACTGATGCTCGTGGGAAGGCTCTGGAACCTGCACAAAGATTGAAAATGCAGAGACTAAGAACCTGGAACAATAGATCGCAATTAAATGATTCTATATCACGAAATTTGGAAAAGGCTTTGAAATTTCTTAATAATTTTGGAGACAAGCTATACTTGAGCCAAGCGGTGATGGAAAGTGCCGCATATATATATAGGAAGGCTGCGGTTAAAAAATTGGCAAAGGGTAGATCGACTCTGGGCTTAGTCGGCGCTGCCCTTTATGCAGCTTGTAGGGAAACTGCAACACCAAAAACCATCTCCGACGTGGCAGCAGTTTGTAACTTGTCTAGCAAGGATGTTATGTCACATTACAAGCTGATCCTAAAGGAACTCTCATTACAAATGCCAGTTCTGCATGGGCCGGACTATGTAACCCTTATTTCCAATAGATTGAATTTAAGTGAAAGAACTAAACGGGAAGCCTTAAAGGTATATTCGGAAGTTCAGCTGAATAGAATATCTATCGGGAAAAATCCAAGAGCCTTGGCAGGAGCGGTGATTTATCTTGCTTCACAGAATTGTAATGAATTTCTTAGACAAGTCGAAATTTGTCAAGTAGCTGATATCTCAACTGTATCGCTTCGAAAACGATGCAAGGAGATTAAAGCAACGCTATCTATCTAACACCATGTAGTATCGAACAATATTTGTTCCCCCATTCAAATATTAAGATTTCTGCTAGAATGTTAATTATAGGAAAATCCATTGCCAGAATCAAAAAATATTGATTACACCTATTTCCAGTACCAATTTGCGACCTTACTCCCAGACTGACTATGACGTTACAGGATAAGTTTTAAGGGCATATTATCGACCTCAACCAATTGTTGGATCATGGCATGAGTGGCGACTTTTGTCTGCAAATGCTTAAGATAAAATAACTTTCAGAGAAAGTTCTTGATTGATTTAGAGTATCTTTACCGTTTTTGATAGATCATAGCCATTTCTAATTGAGTGTAATCTCTTGCCTGAAGTTGCAATATAACCTACGCTAAATTTGGGGTAGGCCTGATTGCACGAAAACAGAGTTAGGACTCTACCATCGTGATCGAGTTTGAAGCCATTACACGGTTCATGGCCTCTAACTATTACCTTAGTATTTGAAATGCTTAGCCATTTTTTCGTAACATCTAAACTGAAGTGTTTGCCCAAACCTCTTCTGGAATTCTCCCATTCTTTTCCTTCCGGAAGAGTCCTAGGATCGTTCCATAATATTTCTTCCATTATCTCACCAATCAAGCCCTTTTCGTTAGCTGATATATCATTAAATTTCTTGGCTACGTCACTAAGGTCTGTTGGGACACCGCCATGGACAAGGAATAATTCCCCTTCGACAATTGTGATGAGATATAGCAACTGAAATAGTTTCATAATTTTAGTTTGATATATTTCAGCACCTATTCTTCTGCCAAATCTCTCGGCCATTCTCTTGGGTAGATCATGCGAGGAAATCGGAAATTCTATAGGTGCTTCGTGATTTCCGCGCATCAGGACGACAGAATGTGGATGCCGGATTTTTAGCGAACATATCGTATGCAGGACCTCAACAGAACCTAGTCCTCTATCGACATAATCACCCAAAAAGATAATCTTATTGTTATGATCTAGAACAAATTTATCAATTTTAATTTTCCTAAGTATACTATTTAAAGCCCGTAAATCACCATGTACGTCGCCGATTATCACGAGCTTTTCTGGGATTTGAAGTTCTACAATTTTATTAGATATCTTTCCTCCAGCAATAAGCCCTGTAGATTGCTCTTCTAGTAAAGTGGAGATAGTAGCTCCTAAGGTGTTTGCAAAGTCAGTTGCTGTGAGGTTTAAATCTCCTAGATCATCACTCAAATAGATCTCGCTCAATATAATGGGTTAAATGCATTCTGGGAATTATATATGAAATCTAGGTATTCAGAGATAGGAAGTTATGAACAATACCATTGTAGAAGCCATAGTGCATGCCCAAACTACCTTGTTCCAGTCAAATATTTTTTGTCCATCCAGTACTCCAAAAGGCAATAAATTAAACATCGCTATCCACGCGTTGAAAGACGCGCCGACATACATATATGGACTGTAGGGAAACAAATAGCTTGACATCAGAAATCCAAAGCCCATGATCAAATTGGTCATGGGACCAATTAATGCAACTCTTCCGAATTTATTCTTGTCTGATAGTCCTACCATAACTGCCCCGGGTGCAATGAATTTAAATGGCATAATTGGTAAAGCAGATATCGCAGTAATTATTAAACCATATAACTGCGCACGAAATTCAGCCCAGCTACCATAGTACTGTGCCAAAAACTTATGAGCTAGCTCGTGTATGAGAAACGCAGTAACGAAGATGGCAAGAAACTGCCAAGAAATGTATCGGTAATGATTAAAGGATAAGCCAACTGCCATAACTAGCAGCGTAGCAATAGATAGATGTAATAACTCCGTCTTGGAACTCTTGATCTTCATTGCTTTGAGCAGCGATTTTAAAAATGATGAATTTGTGGAATGTCCAACAAAATCGCCTTGCATCATGACTTTTCTCTTTTCAACGTATTCATTAACGAAGGGACATGAATGGTTTATTGGAATTCGATGTAGATGACAAAACCATTCGCCACAATAATTACATTTGAAAGGAATACTTTCATCGTATCCACAGGTAAAACAACTATTCAAAATGATTATTTGTCGTATATGTTTTTGCGATAAGGTAATATCAACCTTTTATCTTTATTTGTAGACTTCTGAAGGTGGAAGCGAGTTAAATGATCTAATTGTTTATATTCCTACGATTTAAAAGCGGACGTGGCAAATTAGCTATAGCCATAATTTAAATTTGATATCAAATGAAGACAAGCAATATTGTTGGCCAAATAGTGGTTCATCTCATAATCCGATATACGCAGCATGTCGTTTTTCGTATTTTCAATGCCCCTGCACCAATCAAAACGACAGTCTACCTGAATATTTTTTTCGCCTTCTCGTATAAATCGCTGTTCTGGATACATCCAATTATATTGCGAATTTAGATATCTACGCCAATCAGTTCTGCCGTGTAATACCCACCTGTTGGGCAGTGTACGTGTGTAGAGGATTATCCAAGCCTTAGACAGGTAGGCGTTTTTCTTTACAAAATATCTTGGTTTCTCACTACACTATTTCTTTGAATAATTCATAGTCCTTGCCTCTGGTTGAGGCCATCAATTTGGCTTCCGGAAGATACTCTTAAAGCAGCTTATGAAAATAAGTCAACCGGAGGATAACTTCACCTTGTCCACCACAATCAAAACTTATGTTCCCACTCGATATGCTAGTTTGTGCATAAATTCTGCAGTTCCTGAGAACGATGCCTTGATATAATGCGGCCGAGTCTGACCAATCTCATAATTATTAGTGTATCCCACAGGATTTGTGACTTGGAATGAGCCACGGGTCCAAACATCAGTGTGGAAGGAATTCAGATCAGATCAATTTGATGTTTAGCCGCAAATTAGTGCTAATGACTGAGCAGGAATGAGGACAGAAGACAGGAAAGCGGAACTTGAGCGACTACTTCGTTTGCTAGCTAAAATTATCGGATAAGGTTAATGAACCAGTCAATATGGAAATGAATCATAACCAGTGTAGAGTTAAAGCTACAATTCGAAGAGTACTGATTTCTCAAGATATCCGTGCAGATATTAAGGCTTTCGCCATTGTGGTGAGGCAAGTGTACTAGATAAACTGTCTATCGCAAAGGGACTTTCAGAATGTTTGGCACACCACTTTTAGTTTTGTGAAATCGAATGATTATAAAAATGCTAACTCTACGATTTCGCGGCTGATTATGAGAACCATCTTTATAGAGACAAAGGATATTGTCGGGCTTGACGGCTTACTAACGATCCCAGTTGATAGACTTTACTTTCAGAACTGCGAAAACATTGGCATCACTGTCTAATTATTGAAAGCCGTAAACGTAGTCATGAATACTCCTAAAATATTAACTATGGCAATACAGTTATTAGTTGCTGAATTCAAGAACAGAATGTACTAAGATTATAGCCAATCTACATCTTAGATGGAGTTATATGCTTATCTGATTAGATCTTAATTCAATTGAGGGAAATCATTGTAACGAACATCGAAATTTACAAATGTGTCAAGTTATCAGTTGATTGTTTGTAAACGTAGAAACTTACCTAAAACAATAACTTTCGAATTTAGTAAATGAACTATCAGGTGCTGCTAGATTATAGAAAATATGAATCTCGTTTAAATTTGGGACCCGACTTGAACATACTCAAAAACAAAAATGTGATCATCGTATATCTTTATTTCTAGTAGAGGGCCTAACCTACAAAGTAAAAACCTATTGCGATTATTATAAATACGCAAGTAAGCATGACGCCTTCGAACCAGTTGCTCTTTCCATCGTGTGCAATCCAGTTTAGTATTATCACTGCCAGCAATAATGCAATTAATTCAAACGTAGTAAAAACGAGTGTAAATGGTTGATGAATTATTATTCCTATAATCACTAATGTAGGGGCAACAAATAAAGCAACTTGAGTTCCAGATCCCGATGCAATACCTATGGATAAATCAAGCTTATTTTTTGCCGCAAGGATAAGGGCACTACTATGTTCCGCAGCATTTCCAATTATACCTACAATGATCGCTCCGATGAATAGTTCTCCGAATCCAAACTCTTTGGCTGCAATAGATACTGCTCCCACAAGTATTTCGCTCGTTATAACTACTCCTATGATACTAAAGGAAAGTATAATGAAACATCTCTTTTTGCTCCATATAAATAACTGCTTGTCATTGTTCAAGATTCCCGTGGTGTTTCCATTCTGGATCTCAGCCTCGATTATTTCATTGTCCTGGGTAAATAGATGCTTGTGGGTCACAAATGTAAATATGATGCCGCAAACATAGACTGCCAAGAGTATAAAGGCTACCAATTCGCTTAAAAGTTGTATTTTCTGTCCATTTGAATTGGCTTCTGGACTGTTGTTCAAAGTTGTTGCAGCCAGTATTGTCGGAATTATCAATCCTATTATAGCAATAAATAACATCGAAGTTTGCATACCTGTATTTTCCTTGTTGAATCGTTGCTCTTTATTTCTTAATCCTCCAGCAATAAGGCTCAATCCTAGAATTAAAAGAATATTTCCCAAGATAGACCCAGTAATAGATGCTTTGACCAGTGTAAAGAGACCTGCGTTCATTGCTGAAGTTGCTATTATTAATTCTGGTGCATTGCCAAACGTTACATTAAGCAATGAACCAGCAGTAGCACCATAATGTGAACCTAGATGTTCAGTGGAATCTCCAATCATTTTCGCTAATGGAATCAGGGCAACACAAGCGAATATAAAAGTCACATAGTGATCACTGTGAATTAAGTCGGTAACTATAGCTGCTGGTATAAATAAAAGAAGAATATATAATATCAGATGTTTCGTCATTTTTAGATGTCTAGTCAAGAACAACCTTCTTACCCGATTATGAATTTGCTCCTGTGGTATATCTTAATTTATTCGTCCTTAGGCCATCATTGGTTATCGCTTCTCGTAATAAATAGTGCACGTCAATCGATAGATAAGGCATGACTTATTGTTTGGATTGGCTAAATTTCCGGAATGGAACGATCAAAGACAGCATCTGTGGGCAACCTAGATTATAGACCAGCTAACTTCTCCCGACATAAATGATACAGAGAAATGCATTATTATTCGTAACAAAATGTTAATTGCAAAAGTCTATCGATAGGTTGGCCTTTCTATAAAGGCATACCTACGAAGTTTTAATTAATCCTCTCAACTTCTCCTTAAATTGTGGTGTAATGTCTTCCGGCTTCATTCCGTGGTCCTTCATGGCATGCTCACCTCCATTTCTAAAAATCTCTTCTTCGGTTTCACCCTTAACTACATAATCACAATCAAATCCAGCCTCCCGGCACGATAATGTTTTCATTCGTTATTCAGTCTCATAATACTATATAATTACGTTACTTGAATCGACAAACCCGCACATATTTCTGAGTAAATCTTAAGCTATGCAGACCTAATCGTAAGGTGTCGTGTTTTGTAGGATAAAATAATGTCCACTTTTTTTCAGAAAGGTACGTAGTGCTAATGCAGAACGTTAACCTTGCGCAAGCAGTTCAAGCAGAAGTTAGAAATAACAGTATGTGGGTTTCTAACTTGTGTTGTTAGTTCATTACGTAATAGTATCTAGCTGCATCCTTCGGCCAAAATAGTTAGAGTGTCTCTTTTTACGGAGTAAATATTATTTTGTTACTACTGTAAAGTATAACTAAATACTGACATAGGTAGAAAGTGCAAATGATAAGGCAATAGTGAAACCTTGAAGAAAATAAATTAGACCAAATTTTCTACGAATTGTGGTTATAATGTACCGAGATTATGCTATTCTAAGGAAGATGTTTTAATAGCAACGTGCACCCAATCTACTGATAACTCTCTGTATCTCTAACACTTAAGAAGAGTCAAGAATCTCATTGATCCTAATTAAGATCTCGTCATTTTCTATTGGTTTTTGTACGTAATACCTCTGGCCAGATTTAGGAAAGACTTCTCTCTTGAATGCGTCATAGTCATGTAACTCACTCAGGGCTGTCAAAAAGCATACTTTGATCTTTTCATCTATCTTCCTTAATTCCTTATAGAGCTCAAAACCATTCATTTGTGGCATTTTTATGTCTAATATCAAGAGGTTGTAAGCATCAGGCTTGAAGCTTTTTATCGCCTGTTGAGGTTCGGTGTATGCATCTACTGTAAAGTTATTTCTTTCGAGTACTGTCCTTAAGGTAATTACTATGTCGGGTTCGTCATCAACAACGAGAATCGATCTCTTTCTTTCAGCATTTAAATCACTCTCTGCTTCGTATGGCGGCATTATATACGATCTTTACGTAACCAATTGTTATAGCCTTATTGCTTTGGATAGGCACATTATACATATTTGACAGACATAATTTTTACGCTTAATACAAACCTAAGTCTAAGGAGATAGCTTGCTTTGCTTAAGCCATAATACAACGGTTCGACTTAATATAGTGGAGGATAGAACGTTAGTGAAGATGATATAATTTCAAAAGTTACTCCATCCAAGAATCCTGTCAGTATTACCATCTATCACAGTAATTGCGTTTGCATCTTGGCTAGTTACATAGATTAGATTATAATTTGGATTTACAGCTATATGACTTGCAAAATCAAAATCATCAGCTAGATTTGGGTCACCGATGGTAATCCTATCAATAATTTTATTTGTTGTGGCATTAATTACTGTAATAGTGTTAGAGCCAACATTACTAATATATAGTTTATTTGTATGCGGATTAAAGGCATCACCATGTGGTTGACTACCTGAGGGAATGGCTGCAACGACTGTGCCGCGATCCTTAGATCCATTAATTACAGAAACGGTATCATCATCTTGATTCGCAACATAGATCATATTTGTGGCTTCGTTAATAACTATATCCGCAGGCGAATTTCCAACTCTTACTGTTTTCAAAACTTTGTCCGTGTTACCATCAATAACTGATATGGTATTATCATCAGCATTGGTCAAATACACTAAGTTAGTACGGATATTGATAGCCGCCTCTTCTGGCGAATTTCCAACTCTTACTGTTTTCAAAACTTTGTCCGTGTTACCATCAATAA
>Ga0207693_10000280_pt1 | contig 47339 bp, 45 predicted proteins | sample LARL81metaG_FD_184347 | JGI IMG/M metagenome (GOLD analysis project Ga0207693, IMG submission 184347) | Corn, switchgrass and miscanthus rhizosphere microbial communities from Kellogg Biological Station, Michigan, USA - LAR L8-1 metaG... | ecosystem: Host-associated > Plants > Roots >... | reverse complement strand
AGTAAGGGCGACAATTCCGGCGAAGAGGAGCTGGGTGTCCATGCTGCCGTTGGCCACCATCAGAAGATAGCCGAGCCCCGAATCTCCACCGACAAACTCGCCCACCACGGCTCCGACCACCGCCAAAGTGATTGATATTTTCAGCCCGCCGAAGATCGCCGGCAGAGCGTTGGGCAGACGGATCTTGAAAAAGGTGGCGAACGCACCGAAGCCCATGGAACGCGCCAGATAAATCTTCTCCGGCTCGATGGAAGCCAATCCTACCGCAGTGTTGATGACGATCGGGAAAAAGGCGATCAGGAACGCTATCAGGACTTTCGGTAGCAGTCCGAAACCGAACCACACCAGGAAGAGCGGTGCGACTGCCACCTTCGGCATGGCCTGCGACGAGACGAGGAGCGGCAGGATGGAGCGGGAAAATGCCGGTGAAAGGAAGATCGCGAGCGCGAGCGGGATCCCGACGACAATGCTGAGCGCAAATCCAAGCAAGATCTCCACCGTGGTAATCCAGGCATGAAAGGCGAGCAGCGACGCGTTGGCGATGAACGAGACGGCAATGGCGGTGGGGGGCGGCAGGAGAAATAGTGGAACGGCGAAGAGACGAGTGGCCGCCTCCCAAACCACAAGCACACCCAGCACGACTGCGGCGGGATACACGATGCCGGCCACTCGCGCCCGCCACTCATGCCGGGCGTGTGCGCGCTGAAGGCCGGGCTCCAGATCAAGCCCGAGTGCGTCATCAACTTTGGCCATCGCGCGGCCTCAACTCCCATGCGCGTCATTCCGGCCGAGCAAGCCGGGCTTCGCCCGGCGAGCGAGAGCCGGAATCCAGTAATCAGCGCCGCTCGTGCCTTCACGCGTGCGGTGGATTACTGGTCCCGGCTCGCGCTCGCCCGGTAGAGCCGGGCTCGTCTTGGCCGGGACGACAGTTCATATCCGATACCCCTGCCCAGGAGCACACCCGCTTTGTTCCTGCTCTATATCACCAGAACGTAGCTCAGTGCTCGCGCAGCACGCCGCGGGCAAGAAACAGGTCGAGAATCTCGCGGCTATAGGCTGCAAATTCCGGCGTGTCCCGCATCGCGAGGGTGCGCGGCCGCGGCAGTCCGATCTCGATCACACGATCGACCCGTCCCGGGCGCGGCGTCATCACCAGGATGCGATCGGAAAGAAAGACAGCTTCCGGCACGCTATGCGTGATGAAAAGCACGCTCATACGGCGTTGGCTGCAGATCTGCTGCAGATCCAGAACCAGCTGGTCGCGGGTGAGCGCATCAAGCGCCCCGAACGGCTCGTCCATCAAGAGTTGATCGGGTTCATGAATGAGCGCGCGACAGAGCGAAACCCGCTGGCGCATGCCGCCCGAGAGCTCGTGCGGGTATTTGTGCTCGAATCCGCCCAGCCCCACCGCGTCCAGAAGCTTGCGCGCCCTTCGCTCGGCCGCCGCGCGCTCGAGCTTCTTCGCTTCCGCCTGCAGCATGACGTTGCCCAGCGCCGTTCGCCATTCCAGCAGCACGGGACTCTGAAACACGATGCCGATCTCGGTGCGGGGCCGCGCCACCAGTTTGCCGTCGATGCTGACCGTGCCGCCGGACGCGGGCAGGAGCCCCGCCGTAATCATGAGCAGAGTGCTTTTGCCGCAGCCGCTCGGTCCGACCACAGAGAGAAATTCACCACGTCGCGCACGCAGCGATACCTGGTCGAGAGCGCGCACCGGACCGTCGCGGGTGAGGTAGACCTTGCTCAGCTCCTTTAGGCAGAGATAGTCCCCTCCCGCTTGCACAGCCGAAGGAGCGGCCATCGTTACGATCAAATCTTGCCGGACCCGGTTTGCTGCGGAACGTACTCGCTGGAAGCTGGCACGAATTCATTGGTATAGAGCTGCGACGTCTCGAGCGCACCGGTCACCCCGCCGTATTGCCTGAGCACCGATACCGTCTCTTCCCAATCCTTCTCGGACATCCATCCCAGCGGCTTGCCCGCCGTGCCGGGTGTCACCCAGGTCTCGAAGGAAAGCTCGGCCTCCCGCCGGGAGATGGCCGGTACGGTCGCTTCCGAGAACTTCTTGACGATGGCGGCGAGCTCGTCGACATGAGCACGGCCGTAGAGAAAGCCCTTCAGGCTCGCAGCGACGAACCTCCGAATGAGATCGGGATCCTCCTTGATGAGGTCGGCATGCACGATGATGCCGTTGCTCACCGCGGTGACACCGCAGTCCGCGTACCAGAGGATGCGAGCTTTTTTGTTTCCGCGGATCTCCACGCTCGGCACATAGCCTTGGGCATAGCCGGAGATCGCGTCGACCTGGCCGGTGATCAGAGCCGGCGGGCTGCCGGCAGGATCGATATTGGTGAGGCGAATCTTGCTGCCATCAAGGCCGCAGCCCTTCACGAAAGCGGGCCACTGCTGAAACTGAGTTCCGCCGGTCGGGCTCGCAACCGTTTTGCCCTCCAGATCCTTCGGAGTCTTGATGCCGGACTCTTCCAGCACGATGACCGCAGTCGGATTGCGCCGGTAGATTCCGGCGACCATCTTGATGCTCATTCCCTTCGACACGCTGTTGCCGACGACATAACCGTCCGAGAAGCCAAACTGCGTCGCCTTGCTGCCGACAAGCTGCGCAGTGCTCCCCGATCCCTTGCCGGGGCCGACCTCGACGCTCAGTCCGACTTCGTCGTAGAAACCCTTCTCCTGCGCGATCATGAACCCGGCATTCGGCCCCTGATAAAGCCAGTCGAGCCGCATGGTGACCTGCCGCTTCGCCTGCGCGCGGGCGGGGCGCGCCAGCGGGAGAACGGCGAGCGCAGTTGCGGCGCCGGCTTGGCGCAGCAATTGTCGTTTGGATATTGCTTCTCTGGACATGGGGCGAGGCTTCCATAGAAGGCCGGCAGCGTCAACGCGGATAAGGGCTGCCACTGGGTTAGGCGTGCCCGGCCGTGTCCCGGATGCGGCGCAGCGCAAGCGCATACACAAGCGGTTCAGTTTGCGCCGACGGTGATGCGCGAAGCGGTGCGGCACTGATCCGGGACCGCCACAAGCTCCGAGCCAGAAAACGGCGGAGCTTCGGGCGATCCCGGGTCTGCAACGCATCATGAGCAGCGCAGTCAAGGCGCTCCAACAGCCGAGACATTAACTTGCGCTGCTCATGCTGCATGGTGCCCGGGACACGGTGCACGCATCTCAGTCGATGCGGATGCCGGCGCTTTTGACCACTTCCGCCCATTTGTTCCGTTCCGCCCGGACGAACTGAGCGAACTCGACGGGCCGCATCGGGAACGCCTCTCCCCCGACCTTCTGCAGGGCACCGGTTACTTCGGGCAACGCAAAGATGCGGCTCACTTCATCGGCGAGCTTCTCGATGATCGGCGCCGGCGTGCCGGCGGGGGCGAACAGACCTTGCCAGCCCGTCGCCTCGAATCCTGGCAGCGTCTCGCCGATGGTCGGCAAGTCTGGCGCGGCTGCCACGCGAGAAGGCGTGCTCACCGCGAGCGCGCGCACTTCTCCGGCCGTGGCGAGTGGCCAAATGGTGGTCATGCTGTCGATCGTAAGATCGATTTGGCCGCCGATCATCGCCGCCATCTCGTCAGTGGAGGCGCGGAACGGGATGTGGGTCATGCTGATGCCGGCCGCGCGCATGAACATGACGGCACAGAGATGGGAGGACGTGCCGTTGCCGGACGAGCCGTAGTTCAGCTTCCCGTCGTTCGTCCTGGCATAGGCCATAAGCTCGGCCACGCTTTTCACCGGCAATGCATTGCGCACGACGAGCAGATTGGGAAAGCGAACGAGCGGCGAGATGGGTACAAAATCTCGCTCGGTATCGTAGGGGAGCTTGCTGTAGAGCGAAGGATTGATGGTGTGTGTGCTGACCGTCCCGAGCGCGAGCGTGTAGCCGTCGGCCGGCGCCTTGGCGACAATGCCGGTGCCGATGCTGCCGCCCGCCCCGCTCTTGTTCTCGATGACGACCGATACGCCGTATTTCGCCTGAAAATGCTGGCCAAATATGCGAGCGACCAGATCCGCCGAGCCTCCGGCCAGGAATGGAACGATGATGGTGATGGTGCGCTGGGGCCATGCGTCCTGGCCGCGCGCAATGTGCGGCGGCAATACGAGTGCCGCTGCCGCGGCTGTAAGAAAATGGCGTCGGTGCATTACTTCCTCTCTAACGGATGAGCATGATACACAGCAAAATGAAACTTGCTGTTCCTGCTCCCCTCGAAACCTTCGAAGTTGAGTTGGAGGATGGGGCGCGAGTCAAGATGCGGCGTCACGGAAACCGGAATGGCACGCGTGTGATGGTGTCGCACGGCAATGGGTTTGCCGCGGATGCCTATCTGCCCTTCTGGCAACAGCTCACGCCCAATTACGAAGTGCTGGTGTTCGACTTTCGCAATCACGGGCGGAATGTGCCGGCGGAGCCTCCCAACCACAATTACACGCAGCTCACCCGCGATCTCGACCGGGTGCTCGATACCGTGGAAGCGCAGCTCGGCAAGAAGAAGACCGCCGGGATTTTCCATTCCATGTCGGCGCGAGCCGCCATGAAGCACGCATTGGAGATCGGATGGCGGTGGAACGCCCTGGTTTTGTTCGATCCGCCCAACGTTCCGCCCGTGGGCCATCCCCGCTACGGCGCCATGCAAAGCTTCGAGAACAGGCTCGCGCAGTGGGCGCTTGGCCGGCGCCGCAGGTTCGGCGCGGTACGGGAGCTCGCCGAGGAATATCGCTCATCGCGGGCCGCCGCGAGCTGGGTGACCGGCGCGCACGAGCTGATGGCGGCATCGGTGCTGCGCAGGAGCCCAGATGGCGGCGGCTATGTGCTCGCTTGCGCGCCGGAGAATGAAGCAGCGATCTATGCCGAAGCGCTGACGTTGAATCTGTGGCCGCACGCTGCCGACTTCGGCGGACCGGTCAAGCTGATTGGCGCCGACCCAGATCTCAAGGGCGGACCGCCGATCGCGCAAACAAACCAGGCGCTCGCGACCGAGCAAGGGTATGACTACGAGTTCGTCACGGGAACGGGGCATCTGTTGCAGATCGAAAAGCCTTTGGAATGCGCGCAGCTGGTGCGGACCTTCCTCACTGTATGCGGCATGACGTGAGCGCGCGCCGCAATGTTCGTGCTGGCGCATCTTTCCGACCCGCATCTCTCACCCTTGCCACGGCCGCGATGGTCCGACCTCATGGGCAAGCGCGCAACGGGATACGTCAACTGGGTCCGCAAGCGCCGCCTGATCCACCGCACCGACGTGCTGGCCCGCGTGGTGCGGGATCTCAAGGCGAGCATGCCCGACCACATCGCGGTCACCGGCGACCTCACGAATATCTCGCTGGCGCAGGAATACGCGCCGGCACGCGCTTTTCTCGAATCGCTTGGCCGAGCACCAGACGTGACACTGGTACCGGGAAATCACGACGTTTATGTCCGCGGCGTGCACGGGCATTCCCGCTCGCATTGGGGTGATTACATGCGCGGCGAGGAGGGCGAGGAGCCTTCCGATGCACAGTTTCCCTTCCTGCGGCGGCGCGGCTCGCTTGCGCTCATCGGCTTGTCGAGTGCCGTTCCGACGGCTCCTTTCATGGCGACCGGCCGGCTTGGGAGCGCCCAGATCGACAGGCTTGCCGCGCTCCTCGAGCTCTGTCGCGGCGAAGGGCGGTTTCGCGTGGTCCTCATGCACCACCCGCCCCAGACGAGCCCAGGTCGACGTTTCAAGCGGCTCATCGATGCCCCGCAATTGCGGGCGACCTTGCAACGGCACGGGGCGGAGCTCGTCCTGCACGGACATGATCACGTGCATTCGGTCATCTATCTCGACGGGCCGCAGCGTCGGATTCCTGCAGTCGGAGTTCCCTCGGCATCGCAAGTGCCGCAAGCGGAACACGGTCCAGCCGGATACAACCTCTATCGGATCGCCGGGCAGCCCAGCGAGTGGCGCTGCGAGCTCGTCGCCCGCGCGATTTCTCCGGATGGAGCGGCAATGACAGAAATTGATCGGATCGATCTTTACTGATTTATGAAAACCTCAGTGAAGCGCGCCAGCCCTCATGTTTGTTGATTGAGGTGAACCGGACATCAATGTTGCAACGCGGTAAAGGCAGGAAGTGACCCAGAGCTGCCCTCTGCCGCCGACTGGCCTAAAACTGCACCGCGAATCCAACCAGCTTCCCGATCTGCGGGAGTGCGCCGTGACAGATCAGTCAAACATTCTCAAGAAATGGCACCTTATCAGGCCTTACTTGAGCCGACGGCAGCGAGGATTGTGGGCTGCCGCAGAGGCTGAAGCTTTTGGTTACGGCGGCGGCAAGCTGCTCGCGAGCGTTACCGGTATTTCACCGGGCTGTATCGGGGTAGGAAGGCGCAAACTGAGGCTGACCGACGCGGCACCCGCGGGAAGCCTTATGCGAGTTCAGCGGTCTGGTCGGATAGGTCGGCCATTGGTGGAGGTAAGAGACCCGGATATCGCACCCGCGCTTGAGCGAATGCTATCCGATGAAGTCGCCGGCGATCCGATGGGTCGGCAAAGATGGGTGCGAAGCAGTATCCGCAATATCAGCAAAAGCCTAAAGGAGCAGGGCCACCCAATTGGGCATGGTGCGGTCGCGCGATTGCTGCGCAAGCTCGGCTACTCGTTGCAGGTGAACAAAAAGAAGCAGGCTGGAGCTCAGCACCCTGACCGGTGACCGGCAGTTTAGGTACATCGGCGCCGTGAAAGCACAGTTTCTGTCGGAAGCACTCCCGGTCATCAGCATCGATACAAAAAAGAAGGAACTTATTGGAAATTATAGACGTGAGGGAAAAACCTGGCGGCGGAAGCCGATAGAAGTTGACTCTCACTTTGCGGGGTACGCGCAATGTGTCGCGGTCCCGTTTGGGATATACGACCTCGCTAAAAACACCGGATACGTGACGGTCGGAATCTCCGGGAATACCTCTGAATTTGCGCTAAATTGCGTAGAAGACTGGTGGCGGCACTACGGTCGGCCGGCGTATCCATATGCCGACCGCACGCTAATCCTCGCTGAGGGGGGCGGTGGTAACGGATACAATCTCCGGACCTGGAAAAAGGACCTACAGGACCGATTGTGTGATGCTTTCGGGCTAACTGTCACTGTAAGCCACTATCCAACAGGTTGCTCAAAGTGGAACCCCGTGGAGTATCGGCTGTTCAGTCACATCAGCATTAACTGGGCCGGCCAGCCATTACGCAGCCTCGATGCAATGCTTGCCTTCATCAGGGGCACAACGACAGCCGCTGGATTGAAGGTGGAAGCGCGGCTGGACCTGGAAATCTACCGAAAGGGGCGGAAGGTTACCGAACGAGAATTAAAGCACCTGGCGCTATCTACGCACGATGTATGCCCGCGCTGGAATTATACCATCGCGCCGCGGGGTAGCTGACTTTTAGTGAAGTCATATGTCGGCTCTTGGCAGATTTTGTTGCAAAAGTCTTTTTGCACTCACGATCAAAATTTCTTTTGGCTGTACACGCGACTTTCGTGTAAAGATGTGGGGGGCCTCATCGCCTGGCGATAAACTCACGGGCGACCTCCGTAACGTGATTGCGGGTACACAGATCGCCGGTAGTCAGTAGGATCGTCTTGTGGCGGGAGAACTATCACCGGGCAATTTTGGACTTTTGCAACAATATCGGCACAAAGTGTGAGTGCTGCTGGAGGGCTCACGAAATTTCCGGTGCTGGAGGTGCAGCGGACGCTCGGCCCCGCATGAAGCTGCGCAGAGGCTGAGGATGGAGGCTCAACTCAGGCTATGGCGCGACTCGTCTGGATGCCGCCCCAAGATAATCGGTTCAGCCCTTGGGCCCGAAGATCAATGCCGCCGTGATCAACGTCGCAAAGCCGAGGAGCAGACCGAAGACAAACGCCTTGAACGCGCGCCCGCGCTTGCGCCGCCGGAGCGAGCGAACCTCCGAGCGAAGATCGCGGATCGCCGGGAATGCGCCGTTCGCAAGCGCGCGCTCGCGCTCGACCATGCGCTGGGCCACGTATTTGGTCACGGCGTTGACTATCTCGATGACGTTTCCGGTTTCCGCCAGCACTTTGCGCCCATAGCGGGTGTCCTGCAGGAGCCGGTACACGCGTTTGTCGCGTCCCATATCCACGTGCGCCACGGGGTCGATCCACAGGCGAGGCGTCTCGCCTCGGCTCAACCCGCGATCGAACAGATCGATCTCGGTGGGAATCTGCTCGAACAGCGGATCGAGAGCATCGCTGAGGAGCTCGAGCCGGGCGATCTCGGCATCGTGCAGATCGACCACAACGCCGGTACGATCGGCCTGCTCGACCCTGGCCTTGCGCAGCGCCTCTTTGAGCCGGCCGGGAGATTCGGTCGGTTTCGGCTCGTCCACTTGCTTGCGTTGACGACGGCCCCACATGCACGCGAACCTACCAGCCGATCGGGGCAAGGCAAGGGCATCGAGAAAAGCGCCTGGGGACGAGCGGAAGAATTGTCGCTCGAATGCCCGTAAGTGTCTCTAAAGTAAGCCGGTCCCGCCCTGACCTCCGTGGTCGGACCTGCGGGACGCTGCTCTAAACGCAGCGTCCCCCGTCGACTTCGAGCACGTTGCCGGTCAGGAACGATGCCTCCTCAGAGGCCAAAAACAGGGTCGCATTGGCCACGTCGTCCACGGTCGCGAACCGACCGAGCGGAACTGTGGCCTTGAATTGTGCGCGCAGTTCCGGCGAATCACCTCCCATGAAGGTCGGCAGCAAAGGCGTGTCGGCCATGACCGGCGCCACCGCGCAAACGCGAATGCCGTCGGGGGCCAGCTCTGCCGCCATGGATTTCGAGAGCAGGTTCACCGCGCCTTTGGACGCATTGTACCACGTCAGCCCCGGGCGAGGCCGAATGCCGGCGGTCGAGCCGATGTTGATGATGACCCCCGACTTCTTCTTTCGCATGAGCGGAACGACCGCGTGCGTGAACAGAAAAATGGACTTCACGTTGACCGCCATCAGCCGGTCGAATTCATCCTCCTCCACTTCCAGCATCGGGCGGCGCTTGTGACTCATCCCGGCATTGTTGATGAGGATATCGATACCACCGAAAGCATCCTGCGTTGCCTGCACCGCTGCGTCCACGTCGGCGCGTTGCGAGACATCACAGCGCATCGCGATCGCCGTGTTGCTGATCGCGGCTGCTGCCTCTCGCGCAGCGGGCTCATTGATATCGGCTATGGCAACGCGCGCGCCCTCGCGTGCGAAGAGCTCGGCGATGCGCCTGCCGAAACCCGACGCGCCCCCGGTGATGAGCGCGGCCTTGTTGTCGAACCGCATGGTTTCCTCCATAACGTGCTCAATTTGCTCGCGGGCTTAGCCCGTAAGGAAGCGCCCAACCCAAGCCAGCTTCGGTTCTCGCGCGGGGGCGGTATTCGCAACCGATCCAGTTGGTGTAGCCAAGCCGCTCGAGCTCCGCGAAGATCTCCGTGTAGTTCACCTCGCCTTCATCGGGCTCATGGCGCGACGGCACGGCCGCGATCTGCACATGACCTACATGGGGAAAGTACTGTTCGAATCGCCTGATGAGATCGCCCCCGACGATCTGGGCATGATAGAAATCGAACTGGATGCGCAAATTTGGACGGCCGACCTTGGCGATGATGTCCGCCGCCTGCTCGACGCGGGTGAGGAAGTAATCCGGCCGATCGCGCGGATTGATCGGCTCGATCAGGACCGTGACGTTGCGCTCGCGCGCTGCATCCGCCGCCGCCACGAGATTGCGGATGAAGGTCCGCTCAGCGGCGGGACGCTGCTCCGGCGGCACTTTCCCCGCAAGGCAATGAATCTGGCATCCACCGATGGCGGTGACGTAGTCGAGACTTTGCGCAAACAACTTGGCGAACTCCTGCTCGCGTCCTGGAATGGCTCCTACCCCGAATTCTCCCCCGGCCAGTTGGCCCGGGCCCGTATTGATGCCGAGCATGGTCAGGCCATGCCGATCGAGCTCGGCTTTCACAGCGGAAGGCGCGTGATCATACGGCAGTTGCAGCTCCACGGCCGCAAAGCCAGCTGCCGCCGCGGCCGCAAACCGCTCGATAAGTCCCCGTTCGGTAAAGAGATAGGCGAGGTTGGCAGCAAACCGCGGCATGAGAATGTATCGCTATCAGGCCGCTGGTGCGCGCAGAAGTCCGGCCGCTTTCATGTCCTGATGCAGCGCGATGGCATCCAGATCGAAGCCATTTGGCCAAGTCGGAATTCCATCATCGAGAAACACCCGGGCAAAGAAAGCGACGTTCCGGAGCGGTTCGACCATTTCACCACCTTCGGCGATCAGGTCGGCGAAGTCCCGCTCACCCTCGCTGCCGTCCGAGAAGGTAAGGGCGAGCCTATAGCCGCCGCGCAGCTCGACCCGTACCACATCGATGAGCTCGAATACTGGCTCCTGCGAATTCATTCCACATCAGCTCCCGGAATGCGCTGCAGCGCGCGGCGGGCCCGAGCGCGCTCCCAGTTATCGATCAGCTCCGCGCGATGCCGCGCCGCCCACCCGAGTATGAGGCCGTGGACTGCCGGGGGCAGAGAACCAGCAATGATAGCACCGGATTCGATCGCTATCACGGCCCGATAGCGCTGGTAGATGGCATGGAAATGTGGTGGCGGGTGGTCGGAGAAGTACATCCGGATGGCGATGCCGAAGAAGGTGGAAATTGTCGGCATCGCCAGTCATGCGCCCAAAGGCTTCGCCATCATTGCTTCGATCACCGAAAAAAGCCGAAGCACGGCGAACGCCTTGCGACCAGCATGCGATCCGGATTAGCAAGCGAGAGCATACGAGTTCCTTAAGCGCTGTGTCCACCCACGCATGTGCACGAGAGCATCGCATGAGCCCCAACGACAGCTTCCATATCGCCGTGCTTGCTGGCGACGGCATCGGCCCGGAGGTCATGGCACCGGCGATGCAAATCCTGCAGGCGGCGGCGGCACTGCATCCCGATCTGCGGCTGCGGTTCAGTGAGGCGCCGGCAGGCGCCGGGCACTATCGTGACACCGGCGTCTCGCTTCCGGATGCGACCACCAAGCTGTGCGAGCAGGCGGATGCCATCCTGCTCGGCGCCTGCGGCCTGCCCCATATCCGCTACCCCGACAACACGGAGATCATGCCGCAAGTGGAGCTGCGCTTCATTTTCGATCTCTATGCAGGAGTGCGACCGTGCCGCCTCATTGCGAACATCCCGAGCCCGATCGTCGGTGCGGCCGAGCGCGGGATCGATCTCGTCGTCATCCGGGAATCGACCGAGGGCCTGTTTGCCTCGATGGGCAAGGGCGTAGTGACCGACACCGAGGCCCGTGAGACGCTTGTGATCACCCGCAAGACTTGCGAGCGTTTGTTCGACTTCTCCTTCCGCTTGGCGCAGCGGCGCAAGGCGCGTGGCGCAAGAGGGCTCCTGACCTGCGTCGACAAGGCGAACGCCTTCAAGGCCTACGCGTTCTTTCGCAAGATGTTCGACGAGTGCGCGGTGCGCTTTCCCGCCGTGAGCACGGACCGGCTTTATGTTGATGCCTGCTCGGCCATGCTGGTGCGCAAGCCCTGGGAGTTCGACCTCCTGGTGATGGAAAACATGTTCGGCGACATCATCTCGGATCTCACCGCCGGGCTGATCGGCGGAATGGGAATGGCGCCCTCGGGGGACATCGGCGACCGGCACGCGGTGTTCCAGCCGTGCCACGGGACGGCGCCGGACATCATGGGCAAGGGGATTGCCAATCCCACGGCCATGATCCTCTCCGCCGCGATGATGCTCGATTGGCTCGCCGATCGCCATGGACACGCCGGTGCTGCGCAGGCGGCGCACACGATAGAGCACGCCGTCGACCGTGCCTTCGCCGCTGGGTTGCGGCCGTGTGAATTCGGCGGCAGCGACGGAACTGCGGCCATTGCCGCCGCAGTGCTGCGTGAGTTGCCGGCCTCACAGAATCAATTGCAGGCGTAGACCCGGGGGCCCATGTGTCGCGTTTCATCGACGATTATAGTTGACGCACGCTTGGTCTCTTGCTTCGCTGTTTTGGTTCGGCCGGTATGCGCACTGCCGGAGCTCCCGGCGGATGCAGCTGTGCCCGCACGAGGCGTGCCCATGAGCCTGCGGATCAACGGCCAGGCAGGTCAAACGTAATGACGCGCTCGTCACAGGAGCTCCACCGGGGCGCCAGTGCCCGGGCGATGCTCCCCCCGCAGCCCGCCCCGCTTCGAGACGATCCGCAGCGCAATTTCCGCTTCTTCGACAACAGGCAGAAATATCTCCTGTTTGTTCACACCTGCAGCGAAAAGTGGGTTGTTGCGAGCCGAGTCACGCTCGAGCTGGCCAGTGTCCACCCGCGTCCGCCGGCGTTGCGCGTCTTCGATGCCGGCGTGGGCGACGGCACCGTGCTGCTCCGGGTGCTGCGCGCCATGCATGATCGTTTTCCCCACACGCCATTCTATGTGATCGGCAAGGAGATCAGCCTGGAAGACGTCCGGCTCGCCTTGCAGAAAATGTCGGACCGCTTTTTTGAGCATCCCGCCACCGTGCTGGTCTTCACCAATCTGGCGTATGCGGACGCACCCTGGCTTCACGTCAAATCGTTGTCGGCTGCGTCAAGCCTGGTCTGGCACGAAGTCCCGCTGGCGGGCGACTCGGCCTATCGCTTCGAGCAACAGATAACGGATCTCGTTCCCTTCCTGTCGCAGAACTGGAAGGCGGGCGTGAGCCCCAAGACCGGCAACCCCGTCTACGAGCGACCCGTGATGCTCGTGCTCTACCGGGAAGATCACAAATTCCTGCTGGATCCGATTATCCCGCGCCCGGGCGGCACGATGGCGAATTATGATCTCGTCATCGCCTCACAGCCCTACCGGGCACGCGCTTCCTTGGACTTCAAAGCCAAGCGCGTTGTTGCACCGCTCGCACGAGCGATCGGACCCGGCGGCCGACTCATCGGGATTCACTCCCACGGCCATGATCCAGGGATGGAGATCATTCACCGGGTATGGCCAGGGGATAATCCGTTCACGCACGATCGTCACCAGATCCTCAAGGCGGTGAAGCAGGAGCTGGGGCCCGCTGGGCGCAGTCTCAATTTCAACGCCTATGCCGACAGTCGATCGCTGTTCCGGTACGAGATGCATACGTTGCCCACCGAAATTTCCGAGCAATCGATCGGGACATCGACGCTCTTTGCCGCCTGGAATGCGGCCACCTATGTGGCGCAGATCGAGGATGATCGGCTCGCCGAAGTGGTAACGGACGGCCGGTATCTGGAGCCAACCCGTGCAGTCCTACGCGAGCAAGGCGGCCTGTGGTTCTTTGACGAGTCCTACGTGATCTCGCGACGTAGGCACTGAGCTTGTTTCTACCGCGGTGGTCTCACCGGCGTCATTCGGTTCCGCTCGCGGAGCCTGTGCTCGAACGGCGCGTAGCGCCGATCCGAGTGCTCGCGGCCCCGGAATGACGGCGGAGCGCTAAGCCGCAGCCGGAGGACGGGGCGCAGGAACGCGCTCTGGCCGGCTGGTGTCATCGACTGCGACATTTTCGATGGTCACAGCGCGCTCGCGCTGGCGATCGGGCAGCCGGTAAAGGACACCTGTGTCCTCGAGTTGAAGCGGGGGCGAGGGGTGGGCCTCCACAAAAGGCTCCGGCTCATTCGCGCGTCCATCGTTGTCGGAGGCAGGCGACGCGCGCAGCTCCTGGATCACGGCTCTCAAATGAGCCACCCTCGCCTCAGCGTTTCGGAAATCGTCAAGCGAGACATAGTCGGATATGAACTTTTCCGACAACCATCCGGATAGTTCATTGAGCTCCCGCTCCAATGCATTGAGCTGCTCGCCGTCCGCACTCTTTGATTCCGCCAGAATAAGCGGCAGCCGCCACATCTGGCGTTTGATCTCCTGATTTTTGGTCTTCTTTCGGAGCGCCCTGACCCAGGCGGCCACCGATCCGAGCAAGCCGATCAGCATGGAGATCAGCAGGATCACGTTGGTCGGATCGTCGAGCATGCTCGCTTGTGTCCCATTGAGAAATGCGACCGTTCCGGGATGAACGGGCAGAAGCTCGTCGTTGTCGGTCGAAGGAGCGGAAAGCTGCCCCGCTTCGGGCAACGTGGTTGCGACCTTGGCCTTGGTTGCGAGCAGCACCCGGGTCAAATCCCCCGCGACTTGGTTCGCAAGCGACGGCTGGGAGACCAGCAGCACATTGGCGGATATCGTCTGGACCTTGTCTGACGGCACCGCAGGGGAGCCGCCGAAGGCACCCACGCTGATCTCGGCCTCGTCATAGATGGCAAAGCGCTCGGCCATCGCTTTCGCTTCTGAGATATCGACGAAATTCGGCGGCTTCTTCGTCACCCTCCGAAACACTTCGATGGCGTCAGCGATCGGACCGGCGCCGGTCGAGCCGACGACCATCACCGCCGACACCTGCTTGTGCTGCAGCGCCGCAGCAAGGTCCTGGAGGGCGAGCCGGGCTACATGCTTTTCCTCGATCCCGTAATAATCAAGAACGACTTTGGCCATGGGATCGACGCCTGTTTCCTTCACCAGAACGCCGATCTTTTTTCCTTTCAGCTTGGAGACGCTGTCGATCGGGGCAGTAGCGGGAACCAGCAGTGCCACGTAGAGATTTCTCAGAACGAACAGGGTTCGCCCTTCCGCCGCGGCAGGGTCGTCACTGCGGATCACCGCCGCATCGACCTTCTGCTCCCGCAGTGCCTGGGCGCTCGCCCCAAGATCCGCGGCCTCCACCAACGAGAGCTGGATCGCAGTGCGCTGCGCCGCCATTTCCTCTTTCAAGGCGGCAAAAAACTTTTTCCCACCGTCGTTCAAGGGCGCAGTTGCAACCCGAAGCTTTTGGCCGGTGGGCAAGTTCCAGCTCCAGCCATTGGTTCGCCAGGCAAGAACCGAGCCCACCCCTGCGAAAGCTATGAGAGCGGAGGCCATCGCCACCGCCGGCACAAATCTGCTGCGCATCAGGACCCCCCTGGCGGCGCTGTCGCTATGCTCGCCTTCCCCACCCCTGCCTGCGGACTATGTCGCGCAATGGGGTGAATCTAGGGCCTAATTTCGATCAAAAATCACCCGTCCAGAGCCGGGGAGTGGCAAGGGGGCGAGTCCGAGCACTACTGCCGGACGAACCATGGACGGGCGCGGCTCTGCCCGAGTACGGCCGCTTTTCTCGGAAAAGTATCTACGTTTCGCAGGATCGCTGATCGGTAGTGCGCTTCTTGAAGTGCGGTATGGTGTCTGCCTGGCAGCGCCAGGTTACCGCCTCCAACATGGCCCGCAGCTGCGCTTCAGCTTCCAGCGTGCTTTGGCCGTGTCGTTGCAACTCTTCGATCCGCTTTCGCTGGACAGCAACATCGAGTGAATTCGGCATGGCACTATCACTCACATCACGAACTCAGACCAGGCCTGCCCTGCGGCCCGCAGCGGAGCCCGCTGGCGGCGGCGGCACCGAGCAGGCTTTGCCACAAAGCAGCTTCGGTCGTCAGAGGTTTGATGTCGAAGCCCCGCGCACCGCGGACATCGGTCCACGCGGCCCCGTGCTGCGGTATTCGAACCATTTTTCGGTCCGCCCATCAAGGGGCGGTCCGTCGGGAACCCTACAGATCGGCGAAAAAATCGAGCCGGGGCTGCCGACCACGCGCATCGGCACAACCAGTACGCGAACCGGTTGCATTGATCGCGATCGGTATGATCTTTGGCTCCGACCGCAAGGGAAACAGCGACCAGATGGCGCACGAATGGACGGCTTGGCTGCTTGGCCAGCCATTCCGCCGATGGGCGGTCGGCGCCGTCGGGCTGGGCTTTCTCATGACCGGCGCCGGGGTGGCCGTCCGCGGACTGCAAGCGAAGTTCAAACGCCAGATAGAGGCCAACAAGCAGAAACGGGAAGTCGTGACCGCACTCGGCGTTGCGGGGTTTGTGGCGCGCGGTTTCGTTTTTGCGATGACATGCATCACCGCTACACCCGCCGATGCAGCTGATGCTCGATCCACAACAGCAGGGCGTTGGCGACCGCTGCAAATACGAACAGCACCACGGCAACCGAAAGCATTTCCTCACCTTGCAGCAGCTGCATGGCGTTTATGATCAAAGACCCCAATCCATGCTTGGCGGCAAACATTTCGGCCAGCAGAACTCCGAGGAGTGTCAAGGTGAAGCCTATTCGCAGACCGGCGACTACCTCGGGCAGGGTTGCCGGGAAAAGCACGGTAACAAGCGTCTGTCGTCGTGAGAGATGCAGAGCTTGCGCGGACTTCCAATAGACCTGGGGAATGTTGCGGATCGCGCTCATTGTCAGCAGCGCCACCGGGAGCACGCCGTGCATCGCCCCGAAGGTGGTGCGGCCCGCCACACTGAGCCCGAATATCAGCAGCACCACCGGATAAAGCGTGACCTTGGGGAGCGTGTAGAGAGAGATCAGAATCGGCTCGCCGACCGCCGCGGATAGGCGGTGCACTCCCATCCATACGCCGATCGCGAGCCCGATCCCATAAGAGAGGAGTAGCGCGTAAAAAAAACAGACGAGGGTAGCCCACGCGTTCTCGGCAAACCGCTCGCTGGGCACGAACTCGGCGAGATAAGCCAGGGTCGGCACCGGACCCGGCAGCGCGGTTGCACCGACCATCTGATGCAGGGCCTGCCATGCCAGCAGCACGAGCGCGACGATGATCAGCGTATCGGCCGCCCGTTTGCTCGCGGTCATGCCTTGGCGATCCCGCGCCGCTCCGCCCAGCGCTGATCCAGGACGTGCAGCAGCATGTTGACCATGGTTGCAACGATGATCAACAGCAGCATGAGCGCATACATCTGCCGATTATTGAAATCCGTATAGGCGTCGGAGATGACGCGGCCCAATCCCGCGGGGGCGAGGATGAACTCGCTGGCGATGACGCCGATGAAAGCGTAGCTCACCGCGAGCTTGACCCCGGTGAAGAGATGCGGCGCGGCCGCCGGTAATTTCAGGAGGAGCGCGGTGGCGGTGCGGCCCATGCGGTGGACGCGCGCCACCTTGCTCAGCACCTGCGGCACCCGATCCAGCCCGTTGAGGGTGGAGATGACCATGGCCACGATCGCGGTCGCCACCCCCATGAGCACGATCGGCATGACCGAGAGCCCGAAGATTACGATCAGCACGGGATAGAAGATGAAGATCGGCACCGCATAATAGGTGGCGAAGAAGGGATCGAGTGCCTGCCGCACCCGCGGCAGCGCATGCACGACGACCCCGAGCGCAAAGCCCGCCACCACGGAAATCACCGCAGCTATGAGGACCATACCGAATGTGCGGGCGATCTCCGGGTTGACCCGCCCCGAGATCAGAAGTTGGGCGAGGGCTTCCGCCATCTGGGAGGGCGGAATCACGACTCGCGTATCGATCAGCTTGAGGCGACAGCAGACTTCAAGCAGCCCAATCGCGATAGCAACGACTGCAATCCTGATCCAGCTCACCCGGTTCATTCGGCCGCCATTTTGGAATACCCGAGCGACTTCATCGATTCGCCGCGCAGGTTGTCCCACAGCCGCCCGGTAATCTCGCCAAAGGCTGGCTCGCCGACAATCTTGCTGTCGCGCTCGCGCGGCCAGCCGGTCACGACAATGTCGAGGAAGCGTCCTGGCCGTGCCGACATCGCGCCGATGCGGTCGGACAGCATCGCTGCTTCATCGAGTGCATGGGTGATCAGGAGAACTGTCGCGTCGGTACGCCGCCACAGGCGCAGCACCTCGTCGCCCATGAGCAGCCGGGTCTGTGCATCGAGCGCACCGAACGGCTCATCGAGCAGAATTAGGTGTGGCTGAAGCACGAGCGTGCGCGCAATGCAGACACGCTGGCGCATGCCGCCGGAAAGCTGCGCGGGGTAGGCGCGGGCGAAGTCCATCAACCCCATGAAGGCGAGCGCGTCATCCACCCGGCGGCGGATCTCAGCCGCATCTACGCCGTTACGGCGCAGCCCGAACGCGGTGTTGTCCCAGACCGTGAGCCACGGGAAGCTCGCATCTTCCTGAAAGACAACCCCGATGCCGTCGGGGACCTCGCCACTTACTGGACGGCCCTCGAACAAGACCGTGCCCGCCGTGGGCCGCTGGAGCCCGGCCAATACTTCCAACAAGGTGGACTTGCCGCATCCGGACGGACCCACGACCGCGAAAAACTCTCCACGCCTGAGGTCGAGATCGATCGGTCCGAGCGCATGCACGGGCTGCGTGCCGGCCGCACCGGGATAGACGCGCGTCACACCGCAGAGCCGGGCGTGGATTTCCTGATCCGGCAGCGCCGTCGTCATTTTTGCAGATCGGGCGGCAGGAATGAGCTGTCGACCATCTTTGTCAAATCGACGTCCTTCTCCAACATTCCCACGCCTTTCATCGCGTGCACGGTGTTCTCAAGAAGGGGCATCTCGATCCGACCCTCGCTCCAGAATTTCGCCGCGACCAGATCCTTGACCATGATTCCCACTTCGTTCGGCGGCAGGGGAGCATAGAGCTTGCTGAGTATCTGGATGGCTTCGTCCGTGTGCTCGTAGATGAATTTGGTGCCATCGCGACGTGCCAGCTCAATGGCGCGCAGCTTATCCGGCCATTCCTTCATCGCCTTGCCCGTAGCCATGCCAAGTTGCGAGGGGATGAGCGGCAAGTCCTTAGGACCGATGAGTACGCGGTATTTGCTCTCCCCGCCGCGGGTGCGGAACAAGATGATTGGAATGGAGGTCACGTCCACCACGCCATTCTCCAAAGCGGTGAGCGCGCCGCTCAGGCTCCCGAGCGCCGTCATCTGTATGTCGCCCTGCTTGAGCCCCGCCTGCTCCATGACGAGGACGCCCATCATTTCGCCCAGCGATTTCGGATTGCTGATGCCGAACTTCTTGCCCTTGAGGTCGGCGGGGGTCTTGAGCGGGGAATTGGGCATCACGATCATCACAAGGTCAGCGAGCGAGCGCCCGGTGATGCTGATGATCTTGACGTCCTGGCCCTGCTCGGCCGCCGCAATAACCGGCGCAGCGGTGACGTCGCCGTACCCCAGGTCGCTGGCAATGGCATTGCGCACCGAGCTGCCGCCGCCCGCGCCGGAGATGATCCCGGTGATATCGAGACCGCGAGCAGTAAAGAACCCCTTTTCCAGGGCTATGCCATATGGCGCGCCGGAGGGATCGTTCTTGTACTGGGTCACGAGGAGGTCGGACGCGTTGGCCGGCGCTGCCGCAGCAAGGCCAAGTGCCGCGATGAGGATGATGCCCCTGAGGTTCATTTCGTCTGCTCCCTGAGATGATTTGCGGGTTGCGTTCCGCTGTCCTCCCCCCGCGTGCCTACCCGGCGCGCGAAGCCTACCTCGCGGACGGCCTCGCGCCTATTGGAACATTGCCGCAGGAGACACCGAGAATCCGCTCGTGACCGGCGCCACGCACGGAGTGCTCCCCTCCAGTGTGACCGGCATGTGAGCAGGGCGACCGCATTTGGCTCCGACGACAATCAGCTCTCCTGCGGCTGCTCAACCGTTCTGATCTCGACCTCCGACGTGAGCGTGCGGTGCACCGGACACTTGTCCGCGATCTGCAGAAGGCGCGTGCGCTCCTCTTGGGTGAGGTCGCCTGCTAGTGTGATCGCGCGGTCGATGCGATCCAGCATTCCCTCTTGCGTCTCGCAGTTTTCGCAGTCTGCAGCATGGATCCGAGAGTGCTCGAGCCGCACCGTCACCCTTTCCAATCGCAAAGCTTTGCGCTCGGCATAAAGGCGCAGCGTCATCGACGTGCAGGCACCAAGCCCCGCGAGAAGGAGCCCATACGGATTGAGACCGCTGTCTAGGCCACCAGCTTCGACCGGCTCGTCAGCCAGAATCCGGTGCCTGCCCGCTGTAATCTCCTGCTGGAAACGTCCCATCCGAGTCTCACGCACTGTGACGCCTGAGTCCGTCGACGTTTCAGACGCGACTTCGGACGCGTCGAGATACCGCTCGGCCCACGCATGAATCACGTTGGCGACGTAGGATGCATCGCTGCGTCGGCTCAACAGGTGATCGGCTCCCGGCAGCGAGACGAAGCTCTTTGGATGCTTCGCAGCGGTGAAGATGAAGGTTGCATTCTCGATGCCCACTATCTCGTCGGTCGGGGAGTGGAAGACAAGCAAGGCCTTGTGCAATTTGCCGATCCGCTCCCCGAGGCGTTGCTGCCTGACATCGTTGAGGAAGCTGCGACTGATCCGAAACGGGCGACCGGCAAGCGTAACTTCGATCTCTCGGGCGGTGCCGATGTCTGCTGCTGCATCGTCCTTGAACAACCCGATGACATGCGCGGGATCGGCAGGCGCATTGATGGTCACCACCGCTCGGACTTCCTCCAGATCGCCGGCAGCCGCAAGCACAGCAGCTCCACCGAGACTGTGCCCTATCAGGATTGCGGGTGCGCGCCAGCGAGCGCGAAGCGCGGCAGCGGCAGCGATCAAATCCGCTACGTTTGACGAAAAGGTAGTATTGGCAAACTCGCCTTCGCTCGAGCCCAGCCCGGTGAAATCAAAGCGCAGCACGGCGATGCCAAGCGCAGTGAGCGCTTCGGCAATGCGCTTGGCTGCACGGATGTCCTTGCCGCATGTAAAGCAATGCGCGAACAGCGCATAAGCACGCGGCTGCTCGATCGGGCGGTCGAGCAATGCGGCCAATCGCTCGCCTTTGGCATTGGAGAAGTCAAACCGTTCAGACGGCATGGTGGCTCCTGTGTCTCGCAGCGGAGGGATCGAGGCAGACATCCCATCCGACCATGATGAACATTGCAACGCTCGACACGGCGAGTGTCGCCACAGTCTCGCGTCTCGCAGCTGTACAGGTCATGTGCTCCGACACTCTTCTACAAAACGCCTCTACAAAACGCTCGGAAAGAAAATACTCGGAAAGAAAATCTTGACAGTGTAACGGGACTCAGGCACAAACAGATATCCTCTACAGTTACGCTGAAAGCTCGGGCGGGTTACCGCGCCGGGCTTTTCTCTTGCAGGCCAGACGGGCAAGTGTCGTGGCAACGGCCTTGTCCAGGGCACGATCCGCCATGCTCGAAGCCGGAAAGGAAATGAGGATCACAGACCATTCCACCCGGCAATGATTTTACTCACTCAACCTATGGGAGAAAAAGTCCCTGTAAATTTCCTGTTGTTTACAGGGAGCACCGATTTTGGACAATCACTGATTGTGGAAATAGAGCGATAGTCGAGACGGCAACAAAACGCGAGGAGGGAGGCATGGAACCAGCGAAAGTCAGGGATGCGGCTCGGCTCCTGGTCGAGGCGCGGCGCACCGGCAAGCGCGTGCCAGGGCTGCCGCAAGGCTGCAGACCAGTCACGACCGTGGATGCCAACGCCATCATCGATGAAGTGACGCGGCAGATGGGAGAACCCATCGCCGGCTGGAAGATCAGTTTTCTCTACAAGCCGCGCGAGAAGGCGTTTCGGGCGCCGCTGTTTGCATCGCGTGTCTTTACCAGCCCCGCGCGCGTGCCGCTTTCGCTGACGCCCTCCCTGCTGATCGAGCCGGAAGTCACATTTCGGCTCACGCGCGATCTGCCCGGGCGCGAGCGCCTGTACCGGCCCGAGGAAGTCGCGGATACCGTGGAGGCATGTGCCTCGCTCGAAATCGTCGATACCCGCTTCGATACGACGAACCGCACGATCGAGCAGATGCTCAACGAACGCGCGTCCCGGGTCGAGGCCTATTCCGACCACATCACCAATGGCGCCTTCATCATCGGGCAGGCGCGAAAGGACTGGCGTGATCTCGATCTCGCCGTCATGCGGATGCGCATGAGCGCCGACGACAAGACCATCGTCGAGACGGAGGGCGGACACGCTTTTGTCGATCCTTTCCCCGGCGTTGTCGTACTGGCGAATGAGCTTCGTCGTGGGCCAGGCTTGCAAGCCGGCCAGGTGGTGGCAACGGGGTCCTTCGGCGGGTTCTTTCCAGTCCAGGCAAATCAATGGATCACCGCCGAGTTTCACGGAATCGGACAGGCAACGGCGATGTTCGCACCGTAGCTGCCAGCCCGTCCGCCTACCAGCCGGCCTGTCCGTTCTTGCGCAAGGCGACCTTGACAGCCGGGCGCAATTGCTGATGCGCTGTGGCAACACGCGGGGTTGTTGTGGATTGCCGACGCGAACACGTACCCGCAAGGGATAATCAAGGTATGCATCATGCGACCTAATAACATTCGTACGGTCTGGAACGCCGGTCAATGCGTGGTAAATGGCTGGCTCGCCATTCCCAGCGCATTTTCAGCGGAGGTGATGGCGCATTGCGGATGGGATTCGCTGTGCATCGATATTCAGCATGGCATGGTGGACTACCAAACGGCGACGACCATGATGCAGGCCATTTCGACCACCGCAGTGACGCCGATCGTGCGCGTCCCCTGGAACGATCCCGCCATCATCATGAAGTGCCTCGATGCCGGCGCTTATGGCGTTGTCTGTCCCATGATCAATAGCGTGGAGGATGCGCTGCGCTTTACCGGTGCATGTCGCTATCCGCCGATGGGCTATCGGAGCCTCGGCCCGATTCGTGCGCAGCTCTACGGCGGCAGTGATTACGCCGCCAAGGCGAACGAGGAAATCGTCGCCCTGGCGATGATCGAGACGATGCCCGGGTTGGAAAATCTCGACGCTATCCTGAAAGTCGAGGGGCTCGACGGCATCTATATCGGCCCCGCGGACCTTTCCCTCTCCTTGGGGCTTCCTGGCCGCCTTGATCCGGTCGATGTGAAAGTCGTGTCCGCGATCGAGACCATCCTGGCTAAGTGCAAATCCGCGGGGCGTCGCTGCGGCATTCACACCGGCTCCATAGAGTACGCGCGCAACATGGTAAGCAAGGGCTTCGACTTCGTGACCATTCTTGGCGACAGCCGTATTCTTGCCGCCGCCGCCGAGACAATCGTCCGAGGGGTGAAGGCGTCGCCCAAGCAAGGTATTGCCAGCAGTACCTACTGAGACACGCCCACGGAAATCTCTCTCACGTCCGCTTCGTCCCGCTCCAAAAGCAGACCCGACGCTCGATCGCGCGCACTGCGGCGTTGAGCGTTACCCCAATAATCGCAAGAACTATGAGCGAGGCGAACACCGATGCCAGATCGAGGGCAAAGTTCGCCTTCAGAATGTCCACACCGAGACCTTGCCGGGCTCCGACAAATTCACCGACGATCGCGCCAATCACCGAAAAGACGATTGCGGTAAATCTGATCAGAAGCTTTGAGAGAGCACGGAGCGTTGCGGTTCACGCTGCCGCCTGCTCATGCCGTCTGTCCAGCCTCAACAACTCGGCTGCGTCCGGCGCAGCACCGAACGCTGCGCAAGGCCCAAGGCCTCTCACTTATAGAGTTGCACCTCGGGCCGCGGGTCTGGTTCAAATCCATCCCGGTTGGGCATCACCACCTTTGGCAGCGTGGTCGCGTTCATTTTATCGGCGGGCTTGATGATCTTGGCCTCGGACAGGATGTAAGCGACCACGCTGTAAACGTCGTCATCGCTCAGAGAGCCGGGCGTGTTGAACGGCATTGTCCGTTTGACGTAATCGAACAGCGTGGTGGCATACGGCCAGTAGCTCTCGACCGTCTTGACCGGAGTCTTGCTGGCGAGCGTGCCCCGGCCGCCGAGCAACTTGTCGCCGCCGATACCCTTGGCTGGATTGCCCTCGAGTTGCTTGCCATGGCAGGCCGCGCACTTGTCGGCGTACACAGTGGCCCCCTTCGCGGCGTCTCCGCTGCCCGATGGCAGTCCGGCCCCGTCTGGAGGGATGGCAAAGAAAGCCGCGAGCTCCTCCGCCGTTGCGGCAGACCCAAACCCATATGATGCTTGCTGCGTCTGTCCGAACGCATGCAGCGGGGCGAGCGCAACGCTCAGGCAGGCTGCGGCCCAACAGATCTTACGCATGGACATTGCTCACGCTCCCATCCGCAGCAACGGCCCAGCTCTGGATAGCATTGAGGTGATATACAGAGCCGAACGGCCCATTCGCTCCACGGATTGCCGTGAGTTGTGCCAGTGTCGGCTGGACGTATCCGGTTTCATCGGTACAGCGGCTCTGTAACACGCAGCCCGCGCCGTTCCAGCTCCAGGGGAAGCTGAACCGTACCGTGGAGATCGGCTCCGGTACTGTGTCCAACCGTGAGGGATACCAAGTCTTGCCGCCATCGATCGATACGTCGACCGATTGCACGCGGCCGCGGGCGGACCAGGCCAAGCCGCTAATGTTGTAGAAACCCGGTCCGGGGAGCTTCATCTCACCGGAAGGAAAGGTGATGACCGACTTCGCCTCCATTTCGAAGGAGAATTGCCGCGCCTTACCGTTCGCCATCAGGTCCGTGTATTTCGACGTCTCCTCGCGCGTCATGAACGGCTTGTCGCTCAGCTCGAGCCGCCGCAACCATTTGATATGCGTATTGCCCTCCCATCCCGGCAGGATCAGGCGCAGCGGATAACCCTGCTCCGGCCGAATCGCTTCGCCGTTCTGTCCATAGGCCAGGATCGCGTCCTTGAGCATCTTCTCGAGCGGAATGCTGCGCGTCATGACCGCAGCGTCGGCGCCTTCCGCAAGGACCCAGGCCGCACCTTGCTTGAGGCCGACCTCGCGGGCGATGGCGGCGAACGGCACACCGGTCCATTCCGACGTGCTGATGAGGCCGTGCGTACCTTGCACGGTCTTGAGCGTGGGCTTCACCCACTCCGTCAGGCCGTTGCCTGAGCATTCGATGAAGTGCTTGCGAACAACGTAAGGAAAACGTTTGAGGTCCGCCATCGAGAACTTCTTCGCCGTCTGCACCATACCGTGCACGAACAGCATGTGTTTCGATGGATCTATCGTCGGGGTCCCACCGTGATGACGCTCGAAATGCAGACCGGACGGGGTGATGTTCCCGACCACCTTGTCGAGCGGGGTCATGCTCCACGAGGTGTACTCATTCGCCGTTGGATAACGCCAGCGCACCTCGGTCTCGAACTGCGAGCGCGATCCATAGCCCCCGTCAGCCCCGACCGGAGGCCCCAGCTCCTTGGTCGGATCGGCAGGAGGCTCGAAAAACTGCGCTCCAGGCGGCGCTTTCCGCTCGGCGGCTCTTGCTGCGGTAGCGAGCACGGCCGCGGCGGCAGCACTCGAACCTGCAGCAAAAAGCACCGAGCGACGGTTGGCCGCCAAATCGCGCGGGAACATGCCTTCCCGGCACGCGCATGCTTCCTCGTCACGGCGTTTCGCCAGATGCCGTTGCTCGGCGATGATCATCTGATCGATCATCTGCCGAGTCGTGTCGTCGAGCACGAGAGTGGGCGTTTTGTCCACGATTATCCTCCCAGCTTTGCAGCTTTGGTTGCTGGCCCGCTCAATGTTTATGCGTCTTGTTTTTGCTTCAGGCCTCTCTCCTGGTAGTTCGCTTCAATCTGATCGCGGTACGGTACACTAACTTGTAGGGCGGGCAAAGGCGCGCCCCTCCAATGTCTCCGCGCGTTACAAACCTCGCGCGCCGTGCCCACGCGGAGAGCACGCGCAACCGGACCGCGTGGGCATGGCGCGCGCACTTTCTGAGAACGCCGAGATACATGAGCTGCGCGTGCCTTTGCCTATCCTACGGCGCAGACGCGTTTCGGTTCAACCAGAACACACCCTAGGCAGCCGTCTGCGCCGGCTTACGCTTGCTCGTCTCGCGCTGGACCGCAGCCTCCATCGGCGGATTGGTCCAGCCGACCTTTCCCGCAAACTGCTCGAGCTCCTTCGGCGTCATGTATGCCGTGTGCTCCGGGCCGGGATAGGTGCGCTCCCGCACGTCCGTCATGTAACGCGTATAGACATCCTCGATGATCGGGATGAGATCCGTGTAGATCTTGGAATGCCGCGGAGTGTGCTCCTCATAAAGATGAAAAAGATCGGAGCTGATGATGTGAACGCCATGAGCCTTGTTTCCTGCTCCCAGGCTGATGACCGGGACCGGCAGCGTTTCGGTGAGGAATTGGCACACCTCTTCGGTCGTCACCTCGCACATGATCGAGAAGCATCCCGCATCAACCATCTGGCGAGCGTCGTCGACAAGCTCAAGTGCCCGCTCTGACGTCTTGCCTTGTGCGATAAAGCCCCCGAGCTGCGGCATGCGCATGGGGGTGATACCGATGTGTCCCTGGACGGGAATACCGGCCTTGATGATGGCTTCGATGTTGCGCACGTGGTGGCGATTGCCCTCACATTTCATTACCTCGGCATTTGCCTGCGCAACGAACCTGCCGGCGTTCTCGACCGCCTGCTCGGGCGAGACGTGAAAGCTCCAGTATGGCATATCGACCATCCGCAGCCCGTATCGAGAGCCGCGATCGACAGCCTGCGCCATGAACATGACTTCTTCAAAACTCACCGAAACGGTGCTGCGGTGTCCGAACAGCACCATCCCCCCGGTATCGGAGACGCACAGAATATCGAGCCCCAGACGGTCGGCAACGACCGCGCTGCGATAGTCGTAGACGGCCATCTGCACGATCGCCTCGCCTGCCTTCATCTTTTTCACGAGCGAAGGGATCGTGACCTTCTTGCGCGGCGGCGCAGACGCTTGCAGGACCGTTGCTGAAGACATGACGGGCTCCCGGGCTGGACGCAGAGGGGGTAGGGGCGAGAAGCCTACGGGCAGCGAAATGGCGGAGTCAAACAGGGCGCGGCAATCACATCATCATTGGAATGAATGAAGGCTGCGGCGATCGGGAGACAAATCGGCGTTCCATGCTCCGCGGGGAATGCGTTTAGTCGGATCATAAAAAGGCAGAGAGACTTCGCAAATATCCCGAAAGCGGCCTGCGGCATCACGCAGCCCGGGCACCTCCGGGTCGGCAAGAGCATAGCCTAACCCGAGCGCTCCCCCTGTCAGAATGCTCCGGCAGGCTGACGTCACGACGATCTCGCCGGAAGATGGCGGGAAGCTCGCGCCGGAATGCGACGGCTGCCACAGGATGGGCTCGAAATCGGACATCGCCCGGAAGCAGAGCAGACGAACCCTCTGCTTTGGATTTTGAGCTGCGGTTCGATCGGCAGGGTGGCCTGCGAAGCGGTCAAGCTCAAGCTCGCGAGGTGAGACGGGAAACTGCAGCTCGTTGCTGAACAAAATGAAGCCGGCTTCAATCCGCAGTAGATCGGCCGCCGCGAACCCTGCTGGACGTGCGTGCTTCGCCAGCAGTCTCCAGATTGTCTCGCGTGCGTCGTGAGGCAGCACGATCTCAAAACCTCGCTCACCCGTATAGCCAAGCCGGCCAATGCGGCACGGCACCCCGGCAATGCTCGCGCTCATGTGGGCAAAATAGGAAAGCTCCCGAAGCGACTCACTGAGCCCCGCGGCGCAGAGAGTGCGCAGGCTCCCGGGACCTTGGACGGCCAGAATTGCGGTATCGCTGCCGAGCTCGCGAACCGAAACCATCGGTCCCTCGCATGCCTTGACATCTGCAACTTGGGCATGGGTGCCGCTGAAAACTTCAAAACAATCCGCATCAAGGCGCCAGATCGTAAGATCGCCGACCACATGGCCGGCGTCATCGATCCGCAGCGCGTAGCGGATGCGTCCCGAGGGCAAATCGTCGACACGCCGCGCCGTCAGTTTCGCGATCAACGCGCTCGCGCCCGAGCCCTCGATACGCAGCCGCGACATGAAGCTGAAGTCGAACAGGGCCGCCGCCGAACGGCAGCTCGTCGCTTCCCCCCGGACATCGCCGAAATCACGGGGGAGCGCGAGAGTATCGAACGTGGCCTTCACCATCCCGTCGCTATGTGATGACCAGATCGCACGGCGAGCACGGCGCCCACCACAACGAGTGCAATCGCGACCATCCGCGCGAGGTACCCCGCCGGGACCGCGTGCGCGATCCGCGCTCCGACCACAGATCCGATTGCGACCCCCAAGCTCAACACACCGGCGAGGAGCAGTTCGAGGCTGCCACTCCAGATATTTCCCACCGTCCCCATGAGCGCGATCGGGACTTGGATGGCCTGGCTCAGCCCGACCGAAGCAAGGACGGGCGCACCCCACCACATCAGCAGCGGAACGAGAAGGACGGGTCCGCCGGTGCCGGTGAGGGCCGAGCCCAGTCCGACCGCTGCGCCAATGCCGGCAAGGAACATCGGTTCAAGCTCGTCTCTCTCGCGCTTGGTACCGTTGGACCCCCCGCGCAAGATCCGCCACCCCGCGAACACCACGGTGGCGCCGACCAGGAGCAGGAGCACGTCGGCCCCCGTATGTGCGGCAAGCACGGCCCCTAGAAAAGCCCCTGGCGCGGCGCCAGCGCCGAGCCAAGTTGCGGAGCCCCATGCGATCGAACCGTGCCGGGCGTAGAGCGCGACCCCGATCGCACCGCTGAAGATGTAGCTGAACATGCTCGCGCCGATCGCCGCGTGGACATCGATGCCCGCGAGAGTGAGGCACGGCACCAGCAAGACCCCGCCGATGCCGATGCAGCCGATCAATACTCCCGAAACGAGTGCAAGCCCGGCAATCCCTAGCATGCGTCGCGTGACCGGGACGGGACCAAATGTCGCCCCCATTTTGATAGCCAGAAGCAACGGTTCCAGGTATATTGATAGGTGTTGAGCATTGGCGCTCACCTGCCGGACAGCCCAAAATGTTCCTGCGCCAACTCGAATATCTGGTGGCGCTCGCCCAGGAGCAGCATTTCAGCCGAGCGGCTCGACATTGCAACGTCTCGCAGCCGAGTCTTTCAAACGCGATCAAGCAGCTGGAAACGGAGTTCGGAACTCCGATCGTTTTGCGGCACCAACGGTTTCAGGGCTTCACCGCTGAAGGAAGTCGGGTCGTCGAGTGGTCGAAACGAATTCTGGCGGACCGAGACGCCATGCTGCAAGAGCTCTCGGTCCTCAAAAACACGCTGTCGGGACGAATTCGATTGGGAGCAATGCCGACGAGCTCGCCGGTATTGCCTCGAATTGACGCTTGTTTTCTGAAACGGCACCCCGGCGTGCAGGTAGACGTAAGCTTTCTCGGGCTCGATGAGCTGCGGGTCAAGTTGATCAATTTCGAGCTCGACGTGGGCATCACGTATATTGATCAGAAGCAGCCTCGACCTTTGACGAGCCGCCCGTTGTACAAGGAATATCTGAGCCTGCTGGTCCCGGACGAGATGGGCTTTCCAGCCGGCACAACTACCTGGTCCAGCGCCGCCGGCCTGCCGCTTTGCCTGCTCGCGCCCCACATGCACGAGCGACAGATCATCGACGCTGCGTTCGCCTCGGTGGGCAAGGCGCCGACGCCGCTGGTCGAGTCGGACTCCATCGTGAACCTCGCGTTCCACACCATGCTGGGCGGCGTGGTGACGGTCATCCCCAGCCATTTTGACCTGGTCATCGGCGCCTTTCCAGGAACGCGAATCGTGAAGCTCATCGAGCCTGAGGTAGTCCGAGAAGTGGGGCTGATCTGGGTGGATGGAGACCCGATGCTGCCAATGGCGAAAGCCATGCTCGACGCGGTGCGGGATTTGATCATTCCCGAGTTGATGCCGGCCACGCCGCTCAAGGCTTCGAACGGGCGCGGCACGCGGCCCTTGCATCGGCATGGCCACCGCGTCGCATCCCGTTGATTGATCCTCGCCATCTTGGTCGCGATCCAAGTACTCGCGATGGCTTCGAGCCGGGCTGATCCTGGCGCAGGTATGGCGGCAACTGCCTCCCGCATCCGCATGAACAAGGAGCTCAGAGCGCAATTGCGCCGGCTACCGACTGAAGCACCGGCGTTCTTGATAGCCGCAGGAAATTGGCTCATTCGCCGTCGTCGTTTGACAGCCGGAAGCACCGTCCATAGGCTTCACAGAAAACAACGCACCGGGATGGGAAGATTACGGGCTCTCGGCCGAGGGAGGAAATAATGCGTTATCATCGTAATGAGATAAGCTCGAAGCCATCTCACGTGCGTGGCACCGACGCACGTCCGCGCCTTTTGAGATTCTTCGCAGCCGCCTGCTGCATCGTGGGGTGGGCACAGCAAGGATGGGCAGAGGAAGTCAAGGACTACGGCAAGCCGGGCAGCCCGATCGATCTCGTAATTGGCTATCAGCCCTATTACACCGAATCCTGGTCGGGCGTGATCATGCGCGGCAAGAAGTTCTATGAGAAATATCTGCCGGCTGGTTCGAAAGTCGATTTTCAGATCGGCCTCCAGGGCGCCATCATCGTTAACGGCATGCTGGCGGGCAAAGTCGATGTCGGCTACGTCGGCGACATGCCTGGGATCGTCTCCACGAGCCACGCCGATGTCCGCGATATCCGCATGGTTTCGGTGCTGGGCCTCGGATACGACCAATGCAACGTGTTTCTCGTGCGCAATGATGCGCCCACATTTCAGTCGCCGGAGCAGGCGATAAATTGGCTCAACGGCAAATCCGTCGCAGTACCGAAGGGAAGCTGCACCGACCGCTTCGCCCAGGCCGTGTTCAAGCGCTTCAAGATCGCCCCCTCCGAATACCTCAACCAGAGCATCGAAGTCATCACCAGCGGATTTCGCGCCGGCAAGCTCGATGCAGCGGTGATTTGGGAGCCGACGGCATCGCGGCTGGTGCTGGACAAGCTGGCACGCAAGGTCGCAACCGGCGCCTCGGTCGACGAGAACGACGGCGGCTTCATGGTGATGCCCAGAGCCCTGATCGACCAGCGTCCAGATGTCGCGAAGGCATGGCTGGAGGCGGAGCTGGATGCGCAGCTTTATTTCGCCGACGAAAAGAATGCCATGTCAGTTGCGGGCATGGCCCTCGAGCAAACAACCGGGTTTCCGCAAAAGACACTGTGGTACTCGGCCTACGGCACCTATCCCAAATCGGAAGGCGGGACGGCGACGAGGATCGTTTTGCCCTACACCTTCACGCCTCAGGCGAAGGAGCTGATTGGCAAGGCAGCGAAGTTCCTGGTCGAGATCAAGAGTATCAAGGCGGACATCCGTCCCGAAGCCGTGGTACCTACATTCGCTGACGAAATTCTGAAAAAGCGAAATCTGTCCGCTCCTGTGGGTGAGGTAAAGGCGCTGCCGGATTCAGCTTATTCAGGTTCCTGAGGGCCTCCCCTCCCCGACCGACGCTTCAAACGGAGCTGAGGACAGCCTGCGGCGTAGTCCAGTACCGAGAGGGCTCGCGTGAAAGACCTCCAGTCTGCGTTCGCCGGAGACGTGAACGTCAGCCTTTCACCTGCTTCGTTACCTGCCGCCAAGCCGGGCGACGGAGCGGGGCGCCGGGAAACAGTAGCCTTTCGCCTGACGCAATGGCTGCGTAGCCCACGACCCTACCTGATGCTGGTCGGGTTCGCGCTTTTTCTCGGCTTTTGGTACCTGACCGTCGAAGTGTGGAAGCTCCCCCGGTTTGCGCAGATGCCGGGACCTACCACGGTCATATCGGAATGGCTCAGTCCGGACCCGACATACGGACTCTCCATCTACTCGCCGGAATATTATCAACACATCTGGGTCAGCTGGCGCCGGGTATTGATCGCGTTCCTGCTGGCAACCGCGACAGGCGTACCGCTCGGGCTCTTTCTTGGGTGGTCGCAGCGGTTCAAGGACTACGTTTTCCCCGTGTTCGAGCTGTTGCGTCCGATTCCGCCGCTTGCGTGGGTTCCGCTCGCGATCATCATGTTTCAGGGGTCGGAAACGCCTATCGTGTTTCTGACCTTCCTTGCATCTTTCTACGCCACGACGCTCAACACCATGCTCGGTGTCGAATCCATCGATGTATCCTTCGTTCGCGCCGCCTATTGTCTCGGCGCGAAGAGGCGGCAAGTGTTTCGGCACGTCATTGTGCCGGGCGCGATGCCGTTCATCTTCACCGGCTTGCAGATTTCAGTAGGGGTCGCCTGGTTTTCGCTGGTCGCGGGTGAAATGGTTTCCGGACAATACGGTCTCGGATATCTGATCAACACCTCCTATACCATGGTGCAATACCCGACCATGGTCATCGGCATGATCACGCTCGGACTCGTCGGGTACCTGACCAGCGCCGCAGTGCGCGTGGTCGGCAATTACCTCATGCAGTGGCGGGCGCGTGAGCTCGCAATGGGGGCTGAAAGGTGAACGCCGAGCCGGCGCGAGCGCGTGGCGGCCCGGACCTCGCTGCGAACGCGTCGGCCGCGCAGGAGCGAGACACGGGCGCAATCCGCATCGCCAACGTCGTCAAGATTTACGGCTCGGAGGGGGCCGGCATCCGCGCAGTCGATGATTGCACCTTCGATGTTCCCGCCGGAAAAATTACTGTTGTAGTCGGTCCTTCCGGGTGCGGAAAGACCACGCTGCTGAATGCGATTGCCGGATTTCACAGCATAACCTCGGGGACGATTTATCTCGACGACGCGCTGCTGTGCGGTCCCGGGCGGCCGCAGGCGGATCCTGGCCCCGATCGGATCGTGGTGTTTCAGAACGGCGCCCTGTTTCCCTGGAAGACCATCATCGACAACGTGGCGTTTGGCCCGATCGTGCAGGGCCGCCTGAGCAAAAAGGAATCTTTCGAGAAAGCTCGACGGATGCTTGCCGAATCGGGGCTGCGCAACCTCGAGAGCAATTATCCCGGCGAAATCTCATCAGGCATGCGCCGCCGGGTCGAGATCGCACGCGCTTTGATGAATGATCCCAAGGTGCTGCTGCTGGATGAGCCGTACCGCGCACTCGATTCGCTGACCAAATCCGTCATGCACGAGGCGTTGCTCGAGACCTTCGACAGGAATCAAGTCACCATCTTCTTTATCACCCACGATCTCGAGGAGGCGATTTTTCTGGGACACCACGTTGTGATCATGACGACGCGACCCTGTCGGCCCAAGAAGATTATCAACGTGGATATTCCCCACCCCCGCGATTACAGCATACTGACCGCGAAACGGTTTCGCGAATACTTGGATGAGACCGTGGAGGCGGTTCACGAGGAAGCTCTCAAGGCCTTTGCCGCCGGCGAAAGGGAGCGCTGAATGCCGGCGACGCGCGTTTTCAGAGAACGGGCATTTCAGCTCCTGACCAGCGACAAGTTCTGGCGCGGGGCCGTCGCTGTTGTGGTCTTTATCCTGATTTGGGAGGTCGCCTCCCGCACCGACATTTCGCGAGTGCCCGCGCCCAGTGCGGTGGTTGTCACGTTCAACGATCTGATGCGCGATCCGAGCTACTGGTTCAGCTGGTATTTGAGCGTGCGGCGCGTGTTTTCGGGCTTCATTGCTGCAATGCTGCTGGGCATTCCCCTGGGCCTCGCGATGGCTGTAAGCCGGACCTTCTACGGGATTTCGTTTCCGGTATTTGAAGTATTGCGACCGATTCCGCCGTTGGCATGGGTTCCGGCTGCCATCATCTTCTGGCCGACGCAGGAGCTGTCCATCATGTTCGTGACATTTCTCGGCGCGTTCTACACGGTGGTCATCAACGTGATCGGCGGTGCCCAGACAATCGACGTGCGCTATTTCCAGGCGGCCCGCTCCATGGGCTCATCGGGCTGGGACATCTTTCGGCGCATAATTCTGCCGGCCACGATACCCTCTATTGTCGTCGGCGCGACGGTCGGCATCGGAATTGCCTGGGCCGTCGTAGTTGCCGCCGAGATGATCTCCGGCGGCGGGAGCGCCGGATCGATGGGCGGCGCAAAAGGCGGCGGACTGGGCTTCTTTATCTGGAATTCGTATGTGGGTGGATCCTATACCCAGATCTTGGTCGGCATGATCAGCATCGGGATTGCCGGATACATCTCGAGCGCGCTGCTGCGCAAAATGGGAGAGATGGTGACCCCGTGGCTGCGCGACCAGTGAGATATCGAGCGGGAGCGCTCGCGTGACGCTCGCCCCCATGCCACAACCTGTGGGTGGCGAGGGCCACGCTGCGCTCGAGCGCGCAGGCACCGGCTCCAGCGCTGAGCTCGAAGTGCTCAAAGTGAGCAAATCGTACGGCACCGCCAAGTTCGCAAAAACGGTGATCCGCGATTGTTCATTCACGATCGACGAGGGCAAGCTCACGGTAATGATCGGACCTTCGGGATGCGGAAAGAGCACGCTCATCCGGCTGCTGGCTGGGTTCGAACGGCCGACATCCGGCGCCATCACCATGCGCGGCAAGCCGGTCACGGAGCCCGGGCGCGATCGCCTCGTCCTGTTTCAGGAGAGCGCGTTGTTCCCGTGGATGACCACCTACGACAACATCATGTTCGGCCCACGTGCTCGCGCCGAGAGTGGGAGCGAACCGCGCAGCCGTGCACAATTCCTGCTCGACAAGGTCGGACTTGGCGCGTTTCGCCGCAAATACCCGACCCAGCTTTCGGGAGGAATGCAGCGGCGCGCCGAACTCGCGCGCGCAATGATCAACGAACCGAGCGTCATGATCCTCGATGAGCCGTTTCGCGGCCTGGATGCCATGACAAAGAAGCTGATGCAGGAATACTACGCCAACCTCTACGAGGAGACCCGGCGCACCACATTCTTCGTAACAACCGACATCGACGAAGCAATCTTCCTGGCGGACAAAATTCTGGTCATGACCAACGCTCCGGCAAAAGTGCGCTCGGTAGTGGACGTCACACTGCCGCGACCGCGCCGGCTGGAGGACCTGATCGAGAGCGACGATGCCAACGTGATCAAGATGCACGTGCTCTCGCTGTTGCACGAAGAGGCTATGAAGTCGTTTGCCCACGGCAGCAAGGCAGCCGCGGACTTCCTTGACGCCTATTCCAAACGCATCCGCAACCCCAGCTGAAAATGCCCAACCGCTCGCTTCGAGAAGCATGTCCAGGTTGCTGCGCGGCGCGACCGATTGGACTGCGCCAATGAGCGAGAGCCAGGAACTCACCTTCTCGCCTCCGCGGCCGGTCTCGAACAGGTCGGTGCTGGTCGAAGCGCGGTCCAAGGTTTCCACCTGCAGCTTCCACGCCGAGCCGCAGGAGCCGCTGCTCTACGCCGCGCTCCGTGCAGGCGTGGCGATTCCCTACGAATGCGGAACGGGTACCTGCGGAACGTGCAAGGCAAGGCGCCTTGCCGGCGTTGTCGTGGCCGACTGGGCGGAGTCGCCGGGCAAAGCCTTCCTTCGCGCCGACCGAGACGAGGTACTGCTTTGTCAGACCCGTGCACTGAGTGATTCGAGCTTCGAGATTCCCGGCAGCGTGAATTTGGCTTCCGCCGTTCGGGTTCGACCATCCTTCGGTCGAGGCACTGTGGGGCGCCTTGACGCTCTCGCGCCTGACATGATCGAGCTTCTGATCGAGCTCGATCCACCGCTCGACTTCGACGCCGGGCAATTCATTGTGATGCGGGCGCCGCATATCGCCGGTTTCCGCGGCTACTCGATGGTCAATCATCCTGGGACTGTGGAGCAGGCGATCTTTGCGGTGAAGCGCAAATCTGATGGCGCGTTCACGCAGTGGCTGTTCTCTCAGGCTCGCGCTGGCGATCCGATCGAATGGTTCGGCCCTCTCGGCCGCGCTATTTTTACGCCGCAGGAGCAGCGGCCGGTCGTGTGTATCGGCGGCGGCTCCGGGATCGCTTCCATCATGTCCATCATCGAGATTGGCTGCTCCTCGCGACACTTCGACCATTTCGAAGCAGCGGTGTATTTCGGCATCCGCACCAGCGCCGATGCGTTCTATCTCGACCGGCTGGCGCGCTTTGCACAAGCGTTTCCGAACACGCTGACAATAACGGCCATGCTATCCCACGATGTCCCTGGTCCCGACATGCGCGAGCGCTATCCATCGCTGAAATTCGAATCCGGGTTTCCGCACGAGATCGCCGCACGCGACCTCGCCGGAAGATTTAGCGGGAAGGTCGCTTATGTCGCCGGCCCGCCGGTGCTGGTCGACGTCGCGATCCGGATGCTGATCACCCAGGGCAAGCTCCCGGTACGTGACATCCGTTACGACCGGTTCAGCTGATCTGGAGAGCGCGCTTTGCCGCAGAAGAAGAACTCCGCTGGGAATGACCCCGGGGCCGCCGACGTCCTTGGTTCCACCGAGATTATGCGCGGAATCGGGACCTCGACCCTGAAGGCAATTGCAGCAGCTGCGATGCTGAAAATGGTCGAAGAGGGTGAAACCCTGTACTCCGTCGGCGATCCCGTACGAAGTGTATATGTGGTCGCGGCCGGTCGCTTGCGCTTTATTCTCGGAGGTGATGGCCGGCCGGCGGCTCAGGGCACGATCATTCGCGCCGGTGACATCCTCGGCTGGGCCGCGCTCCTCGGCGATCAGCCGCGGCGCATCGCAACGGTTATGGCTCTTGAAGACTGCCGGCTGCTTGAGATCGAAGGCGAAGCGCTGCTCGGGATCCTGGATCGGGATCCACGCTCCGGCTACCTGGTGATGCAGCGTCTCGCCCGGATGATCACGCAAAGCTTTCTCGAGCAGAGCGCATTGCTCAAGGGCGCCACGTAGTCAAGCACGGTTAATCATATTCATATGTGAGCTCACGCTCGAAATCGATCCACAGCTCGCTCTCCTGCAGGCGGACCGGATAGCAAAGAAGCGGCTTCTCGGCCTCCCCTCTTGCCTCCCCCGTTGTCAGCTCCCACTGCCATATGTGCTTGGTGCAGGTGAGGATGCCATCGGAGCAGACACCGGAGATTTCCAGCGGCTCCGCCATGTGCGGACAAAGGGGAGGAAACGCCACGAATGCATCGCCCACCTGCGTGACAAGCACCTTGTGGCCGTGAAGTTCGACGGCTGTCAGCTGTCCGCTCGCAACCTCGTGCGCAGAGCAAAGCCTCTGCCAAGCCAATTGCCAGCTCCCTTTCCGCTTTGATTGCGACGATCGGCCCGGCTTGCTTCAGATCGGATAATGCGATCCCTTATCGAGCCGGCGTGTGTCGAGGAACACGTTGCGCTCGACAAAGCGTGGCCCATCCTCGTCGATCCGGAACCGGTCGTAATATTTCCCGATCAGGAAGAGCTGCGTCTCGCCCGAATCGATGTGCGAGTTGATGCCGTCGAGCATAGTCCGGTAGCACGCAAACGAGGACACGGCTTCGGCCTCGCCTTGCGAGCCATCTGCCTCTACGGTGTATACGGTGACATGCCTGGTCAGCCGTCCGTGATCGGTGTTGTGCTTCGGCAGCATCTCGATCATCCCGCGCAGACCGGCCACATCCTGCTGGTACCACGTCATGTTCCTGCGGATTTCCGGGCTGTATGTGGTAATGCGATAGTTGAAATCGGGCGCGCACAACGCGAGCCAATCCATGAACTTCTCGTCGTCGAGCAGCAGACAGGCGCGATAGATCGTCTCGCGAATTGCCTGATCCAGCGATTTCAGCTCGGACTTCGCGAGAATGTTCATGACAGACCTGCCGCTCTCTTGCACCTCGAAACTATTCGGCGGCAACAGCCACTTCCGTGAATGGGTCGCTGGGCGAGCGCCCCATGCGTCCCGACCACTCCTTATAGAAGTGTCGCATCCCGATCTCGTCGTGGATCGTATTGTTTTCCCGCCTGCCATGCAGAATGCGACGAGGCGTCGAGCCCGGCTGCATTCCCACGCCCTGCCCCGTGATGCCCAGCAGATCCTCGTGCAGGTTGCGCCCGAACGGCCCCCAGATGGTGTTGTGGTCGCGGATGCGCTGCTCCTGCTCCTCGCTCGAGTCACGCTTGAGGCCCAGGCCTCGGAATTCGATCATCACGCGGTCGGGACCCAGCGGAGTCATGGTGTCGACACGCAAGGAGGATCCTCGGATGTTGTAAGTCGCGCCTGGAAACAAATCGACCATCTTCCAGCCGTTTCTGGGCATGCCGGGAAATGACAGCACACGGTCCGCTGCTCCCTGATACGCGTCATATTTGACCTCCATCGAGCCCACCGTGCAGTGGCCGTTGGGAAAGGCCGTGTACTGCCGCTCGAAGTAACCCTTCTGCTGCATGCTGGTGGCGCGGTTAAAGTAGTGCATGTAATCGTGGTAGAACTCGCTGTTGGTATCGTGCCACAGCTTGTAGTTACTGGGAATGATCGCCTTGTGATAATGGAAGACCGTGAGCGGCTCGGTATCGAGCTCCTGTTTCATGATGTCAAAGGCGGCGCCGATGTACTCCCAAAGCGGCTCGACATTGCCATCCAGCGACACCCAGACGAATCCGCCGTGTGCAACCTCGCAGGGCAGCGCGTGGAGCGAGATGTCCTCCTTCCGCAATCGATCCTGATAACCTGCCTTTGCCCGGGGAATATCGACGCATCTTCCGAGGCAGTCGAATTGCCAGGCGTGGAACATGCACGTCATGTGGTTGGCGTTGCCGGACGGCTCTGCGACGGTCAGGCTCCCTGACGGTTGTCGCAGGATCAGATTGCCGCGATGCGGACATACGTTGAGGAACGCCCGCACCTTCTTGTCCGAGCCGCGCACGATGATTATCGGCTCGCGCGCGAGAGTCATGGTGCGGAAGTCCAGTGGCTCGGGCAGCTCCGATTCATGCACGGTAGCAAGCCAGACTTTCTTCCAGATCTTCTCGAGCTCTTCCTCGAAGATGTTCCGATCGCTGTAGATTCGGCTGTCGACATAGGGGATGGCTTCACCGGTGTCGTAGGCGGCCTTTCCCATCTCGATGTTCATGGCAAGCTCCGTGGCGTGCTATGCAAGCGTAAACTGTCCGCTTGGTCTATGTAAGCCAGTATAGCCGCTCCCGCTAGCAGCGCAAAAATTGATTCACTACATACCGCAATAGTTAGGCTCTATCGGGTTAAGATTGCGCCGCCGCCGATCGAGACCCGAGGCTAGGATCCGGTGCAAAAACTCGCTTTCCTCACCTCCCCTCAGATGAACACGCGGCTGATCGACGCCAGCACCGCCAGGAGCACGATGCCGACTGCAAGGCTCCAGGTGATGAGCTTCTTCTCCACGGGCAGGAGCGGCTCGTAGGCCATCTTGCCCATTTCATCGGCGATCTTGGGTTCCTGTTGCGACATGCTCTCCTCCTGTCAGTCCGTGACCAGCGGTGGTTTTACGCCGGCGAAAAAGACCAGCGAGATCGCCAGGGCTACCCAGATCACAAATCCGAACAGCGAGAGCAAATAGACTGCGGCCAAGCGGCCGATGCCCTCCGCCCAGAGCTGACGGAAATTGCTCATGACGCCGATGGTGAAAAACGTCAGCACAAAGAAGATGCCGCGGAAGGCATTGGCCTCGAACATCGCCGCCTTGACCTGGGCAGCAACTGCGGGGGAGGCAGCAAGCGCCATGACCAGGATGATAAGGAATGTCAGGACATAGCCGATGACGAACTTCGGGAAACGCTCCCAGATTTCCCCGATCTTTGCCGTCTCGCCCTTGCCCACATCGATATGCTTGGTCCAGATCCAAGCCAGCAGGAAGGCCCATACCCCGATGAAGATGTCGATGAACACCTTCAGGGTCGCGGCCGTCCCCAGGATCCAGCCGGGCTGGTACTTGATTCCTTGCGCGGCGGCGTTGGCGAGGATGAGCGCCTCGGTAATGCCGCCGCTCGCTACCGCTGCGCCATCGGTCTTGACCGAGAGCGCCATCCATGCGCCTGCTGCCATCGGCTGCTGGTCGAGGAAGTAGGCGGCTGCAAACGGCAGAACGAGCAGCTCGACCACCGCAAACACCACGACCAGGGACGAAACCATGATCGCCACGACGGGGCGAGCGCGAATAGCGGCTCCGGTGGCAATTGCTGCCGATACGCCGCAGACCGCGATGCCCGATGCCAATGGGGCAGCCCATTCCCGGCTGAACTTGAACCAGACGCGAGCTACGTAATACACTACCGCCCAGAATATCAGATAGGCGACGATGATCGAGGCCAGGCCGAGAAACATGAGCGAGGTCGCCAAGCTCAACTTTTCTGCCGAGACAATCCCGAGGAACCCACCAAGAAGGACGATGGCGATCTTGATGTACATTTCCGGCCGAATCGCCTCCTTCATCCACGCGGCGAGCCTTGGGAGGAAATTGCCGACGATCAGTCCCACGATCAGAGCGATCACAAAACCACCCTCGGCCGTGAGCCGCAGCGACCAGCTGATCCCGAATTTCTGCATATCGGCCGGCGTGTTTACCGCGAAATTGGCGTAGCTGCCGATGATCCAGCAGATATAGCTGATCCAGAATACCGCGGTGAAAGCGAGGACGAAGCGCCTAACATTGGCTTTCAGCGCTGCAGCACCGGCCGTCATCAGCGCCAGCAGCCCCACATAGGTGGCTACAAGGGCGCCGACACCGCCCAACCCGGCATACCCCTTTGATATTGGCGCCAGCGCCTTGCTCAGGTCCGTCCATACGGCAGTGGTGACCACCCAGCCGAGTAGGTCCACACCCCCGAGCACCCCAAGGGCGAGAACAAAGATCACCAGCCCTATGATCAGCGAAAGCAGGTCCTCGCTGAGGGCTTTGCCATTGCCATTCATTTTTCCTCCCCTTTTAGCAAAGCGGGTCGTGCGTTGAATTGCACAGGCAATTCACTTCGACCTCTTATCGTGCAGAGCTGTTGAGCCTGGTCCCTCCACTCTTATCCGGTGTCACCCAAGCGCAGTCGCAGCGACTGAAATCACATCGCCCACTGCAGGATGTGGTGCACGGGAAGCTTGCTCATGCGCCATTCACCCGGCTTCGCATCGTATTCCGAACCGGTGAAACCTCCTTGCCAATAGTTCTGGCCGCGAGCGAAGCGATTTGCCAGCCTGCAAGCTGCCTCTGCGCAGCGGCCTCTACTTTCTTTCTCCGCAGAGAAAAGAACTCCCAGCTTCGTTTGTGATAAAAATCAAATAACGTTCCAAGCGCAACCGCCAATATCATCAAGATCGTGTAGATCTGCATGACCAAAGGAGGAATGGATTGCGAGAGGAGGGTGAAAGGGTTGCTGGAGAACATCTTACCTCCCTGTGCGTGCCTCAGTTGTCATATCGGGCAACCCTCGGCTACCTGACCCGGCGCGCCGCGTTTCCGCATCGGCCTCTTCGTTATCGAACAACGGCCGGATCGACCGGCCGGTGTCTCTTTTTTCTTTTCTGCGCGATGTCACTGTATGCCCCCTTCATTCGCAATCTAGCAGAGTTTTGAGAGGCTTCAAGACACGCGAGGGGCGCGTGCCATACCGGCCGAGCTGATGTGCGCCGATCTGGCGAATGACCTCATAGCCTGAGTGTTTCACCGCTGCGCATGCTGCGACGCGGCACTCGCACCATTGCTCCCGTCCCGATTTCATGGCCTACACGAACATCGAACGACGAAGGGGAAATGCTGTCATGTCCAAGCTGGTGCCGCCCCATGGCAGAGCCGAGCTCATGCCGCTTCTGCTGCCGGAGGCCAAGCGCGCGGAGAGGCTCAGGCGCGCACGGGGCCTCATCCAGGTGCCAATGACCAGCCGCGAGACATCGGATTTCCTCATGTTGGGAATGGGAGCCTACACTCCACTTACCGGCTTCATGGGGCGCGAGGATTGGCGCAGTTGCTGCGGCGACATGAAGCTCTCGACCGGCCTGTTCTGGCCAATCCCGATCACGCTCTCCTGCGCCAAGGGTCTGGCTGATCGCATCGCCGTGAACGAAACGGTTGCGCTCGTTGCCCAGGATACGGGTGAGATCATGGGCGAGCTCGAGGTTACAGAAAAATACACCATCGACAAATCATTCGAGTGTCAGAACGTGTTTCGCACGGTCGACCCCAAGCATCCGGGCGTGGCCAAGGTCATGGAGCAAGGCGAGATCAATCTGGGCGGCCGCTTGACGGCCCTGAGCGAGGGATCGTACCCGCGCCAATACAACGGACTCTACTACCGACCGGCCGAGACCCGCGCGCTCTTCGCCGAGCGGGGCTGGAGTCGAGTCGCAGCATTTCAGACGCGCAATCCGATGCACCGCAGCCACGAGTATCTCACCAAGATTGCGATCGAAGTCTGCGACGGTGTGCTCATCCATCAAGTGCTGGGGGCGCTCAAAGCGGGCGACATCCCGGCGGACGTGCGGACCAGGGCGATCGACGTGCTCACCGAGCGCTATTTCGTCCCCGGCACCTACATCCAGGCCGGTTATCCGATCGAGATGCGTTATGCCGGTCCTCGCGAGGCGCTGCTACATGCGTTGATCCGACAGAATTTCGGCTGTTCGTACTTGATCATCGGGCGTGATCACGCGGGCGTCGGCAGTTATTACGGTCCTTTGGATGCCCATCATATCTTTGACACGCTCGCGCCTGGCAGCCTGGCGATCCAACCGCTCAAGATGGACGTGACGTTCTTCTGCTATAAATGCGATGGTATGGCGACCGCGAGAACCTGTCCGCACGGACCCGAGCACCGGCTGCAGATCTCGGGCACGCGGTTGCGCGAAATGTTTGCCAAGCACGAGAAAATTCCTGACGAATTCAGCCGGCCCGAAGTGGTGGCCGTGCTGCAGGCCTACTATGATGAAATCGGCCGATGACGAACGGGGCGATAACTCGATCCAATCGCGGGCAGCGGACCCTGAGAAGCAACTCCTTCTTGGAACTGAGGCTATTACATGGCATGTGGAAAGTTCCTCTAGTTGCTCCGCGATTTAGTAATCGCTGGCCTGCATGCAGGAACTTGCTCGTAGTTAGATGAAGCATTAAGCGCTCTCCTCCAAACACAAGGAGGGCCAGCACGAATGCTTTGGTTCATCATCCACATTGCTTCGTTCCTCACAGCTCTTCTGGGCTCAGCAAAGGCAGAAGAAGGCGTTGCGTCGCAATACGGGCGAGAGAGCGGTCACCGCGTTGCCTGCGGCGGGGAGCTCAATGAGGGCGGTCTCACAGCGGCACACAAGACGCTTCCGTGCGGAACTCGAGTCCGCGTCACCAACAAGCGCAATGGCCAAAGCGTGAAGGTAACCATTACCGATCGCGGGCCGTTCGTGCGCGGGCGCGTGATAGATCTTACTCCTGCCGCGGCGAAAGCGATTGGGATGAACGGCACCGCATCGGTGTCGGTCAGCAAGGAATAGCAAATACGTCTGGATTTATGGAATTCTACGTCTGGATTTATGGAATTCCACGGCCATACTTTTGTGGGGTCGACTCATTTGGGTCGCCCTGCATCCGGCCGCATGCTGAGAAGAGGGCGAGGCAATGCGGGGCACCCCCAAAAAACGCGTTGCGTTTTTTGGGACCCGACCCGCCCTACGGGAGCACACAATTCATGGCGTTGTAACCAGGCCCCTGCTCGTCGCGACGATCCAACGGCTGCCCCACAGCACAATTGAATCGACTCTTCCTAGTCCGGGCACCGTGTCTCCCCGCGCTGCCGCCCAGACGCCGGCCGGGCCCTCCAAAACCGCCGTGCCGTTATAAACGCTTCGCACGCGCCAGCCTTCAATCGTAGTGGGCTTCGTTTCGGGTACCGGTGTGCGCCTGGCAAACCCATTCATCGCCTGAGGTACAACGCTTCCCGTGGGATCGCTGGGATTGTCTAATGCCGCTTCCGTGGAACTTTGGCGTGCAATCAATGCAAATTTGGCTGTCCGCGATTCAGGTGCTTGCGGGATGCTCTGGGTCGATGCGTATCGCCGCCTTGCTCTGACTTCGGAGATGGCGGGAGGCGCAATCTTTCCAGTGACCAATGCACCGGCAGCTGGGTCGCGACGTTCTTTCTCGGCGCCTGCAATTTGATTTGTAGAAGGAGCAGCTGAATAGCCGCCGCCATCTTTCGAGACCGGGATCAAGCTGCGGCCAAAAAAGTGGTAGGAGCCCAAACCCGCAACCCACCCGATCGCAACCCCCGCGAGGAGGGCGCCAGTGAAAGCGATTGCACGGCGTCGATCGGCCAGTGGACGTATCGCCGAGTCCGGTGGGTCCTGGCGCTCGCCGATTTTGATCTCGCTCTCCCAGAACAATGTGTTTCCGATATCAATCCGATCCGTCTGATCGAGCCCCGAGAACCGGAGTTGCGCGTGCTGATTTCCATGCCGGCCGTTCCCCCTCAGGTCTCCAAACGGAGCCAGGCACTGCCCTGAGGCAACATGATCTCCCTCGACTTGCGAGGTATCGTCGTCTGCAGCGATTGAGGATGAGGCTGCCTCGCTCCGCACGAGCTCCGTTCGCTGCGTCACTTGGCCGGGATCGACCTCAGTGGCAGAATCAGCGGCAGTGCCTTCGCGCCCCTCTGCAAGAGTCTGCCCGGCCTGCTTGAGCGGTGCTTCGGCCCCTGCTTCAAGCGTCGTTGCGGCTGGCGACGGGGTGCTTGAGCACTCATCTCGTTTGCCGGTGGCTGACCCGATGGGGAAGCACAGCCGGTGAAGCTCGGCCTCTTCCACCTGCCACTCATCGAACAAGTCTTTGATTGCGGTAATCTGCCCGCGCTCGATCGCGGCCCGAATCGCGGATGCGCCTAAGCCGCTGGCCTTTGCCGCTGCCGCGAGCGTATAGAACATCCGCCGGCCCTGGTTCCTCAATCGCGCCCGGCGATGGTGCGCCACAATGGTTACCGGAAGGTTAACGCCGGGTTGTACTTCGCCACGCTCGACTGTTACACTTAGATCTGTGCCCTATGTCTGCTGCCCGATAAACGGGCGCTCTGTGGCAGCAGTTTCTGTCGGCGCCGAGCCAGGACCATGTCCGGTGTCTTGGAGCACAGTTTCGCGGGGTTGCTCGTAGATATTTGCGTTGCCGGGGCGGTGCTTGGCTCGTTCTATCACCTGACCGCCATCATCCTGGTCCTGCGCTTTCCGCGCGCCCGCAAGGTGCCACCCGCACCCTTCCCCGCAGTGACGATCCTGCGGCCCCTGCACGGAAACGAGCCTGGTCTGTTTGGCCGCATCGCATCGCTGTGCCGGCAGGATTATCCCGGCCGCGTGGACGTCATCTGCGGGGTACAGCAGGAGCATGACCCCGCCATCCCGGTGGTTCGTCTGCTGCAAGCGACCGGTCGTCCAGAGATCGAGCTGAACATTGATGGCTGCGAGCATGGCTCGAACCGCAAGATCTCAAACCTCATCAACATGCTACCGGCAGCGAGCCAGGACGTGGTGGTGATCTCGGACAGCGACATCGCCGTTGATCCGCACTACGTCGCAAGCCTCGTCGCCGAGTTGGAGGAGCCGGGCGTCGGGGCAGTGACCTGCGCCTATCACGGCACTTCTGCGGAAGGCATTTGGGCGCAGCTTTCCGCGATGAGCATCAATCTGCAGTTTCTCCCCAACGTGATTGCAGCGGTGAGCCTGAATGCGGCTCACCCGTGCCTTGGAGCGACCATTGCCCTCCACCGCGAGGTGCTGGCCCAGATAGGAGGCTTTCGCCGCTTTGCGGACGAGCTCGCAGACGACTATGCCATCGGCAGCGCGGTGCGCGCGCTGGGCCGCAAGGTCGTCGTATCGCGGTTTACCGTCGGGCACGTCTGCTTCGAACGTGACTTCCGCGCGCTCTGGGGCCGCCAGCTCCGTGCGGCTCGCACCATTCGGGCGATCGATCCCCTCGGTTATGCCGGAACCATATTCATGCATCCGCTGGCCCTTTCGGTCGTGGCTGCCATTCTGGGCGTGAGCGGATCGTTTCTGCTCATCAGCGCTGCGCTGATCTGCCGGCTTGCGCTGTGTTGGGCGATCGAGCGGGCGTTTGCGCTGCCGCGTCATCGCTACGCGTTGATTCCCGTGCAGGACGCAATTGCATTTGCAATCTTTCTGACGAGCTTCTTCGGCAGAGAGGTCGAATGGCGCGGGAAGACCTTCACCGTGGCGGACGGATTCTTGAGTCAGAGTCGTCGGTGAGGAGAGTGATTTCGCGGCGCGCAGCCGCCTGATCGAAGCCCGGCGGATTCTGGGCACGCATTTTGGCCGAGCCGCTTAGGCATCTCACCCCACGTACCCCGCATGGTGAAACCAGCGGATCGCGTCCGTGAGCCCCTCGATGTAGGGCCGCGCGTTGAAGCCGAGCTCGCGCTCGGCCTTGCGCGACGTGAAATACATGCAGTGCTTGGCCATGCGCACCGCATCGATGCTGGCGAATGGCTCTTTCCCGGTCAGAAGCGCCAGCCCCTCGGCGGCATAGGCAATGGGAAGCGCGACCGCGTGCGGGATGCGCAGGCGCGGCGCACGACGTCCGACCAGCCGCGATATGTCCTCCAGCATCTGCGCAAACGGGACGTTCTCGCCGCCAAGGATATAGCGCTCGCCGATCCTGCCCCGATGCAGAGCAGCAAGCTGTCCGGCAGCCACGTCGTCCACATGGACCAGATTTAGCCCGGTGTCGACGAAGGCGGGAATGCGCCCCTTGGCCGCTTCCACGATGATTCGGCCGGTCGGCGTCGGCCGCACGTCACGCGGGCCGACGGGAGTGGAGGGATTGACGATTACGGCGGGAAGTCCCTCATTCGCGACCAGCTGTTCGACCAGTCTTTCCGCTGCAATCTTGCTGCGCTTGTAAGCGCCGATCCCCTGCTCCTCGGAAAGCGGCTTTGTCTCGTCCGCCGCACCTCCGTGCGGATCAAGCGCCAGCGTCGCGACGCTGCTGGTGTAGACGATGCGCTCTGCGCGCGCGCGCAACGCCGCTTCCATGACGTTGCGGGTGATAAGCACATTGTTTTTCAGGATTTCCGACGACTTGCGGGCCCAAAGCCGATAGTCGGCTGCGAGGTGAAATACATATTGTATGTCGACCATTGCCGTTCGCACGGAGCTCGGGTCGCGAAGATCGCCCTCGTAAAAGTCCAGGTCAAGTCCCGCGAGATGATGGCGCGGGCTCGTCGGCAGGGCGGTAGCACGCACCGCAAATCCCGCTTCGCACAGCGCTTTTGCCACCGCCGAGCCGATGAATCCTGTGGCCCCGGTCACCAGAACCTTTGCCGCGCCGCTCATAGCCTCCCACCTAGCGCGGATTGAGCATCAGCGAAATCCACCGCCGTCTGTAGGGTGGGCAAAGGCGCGCCCTTCCATTGTCTCCGTGCGCGAGAAAATCTCGCGCGCCGTGCCCACGCGGGCGTGATCGCTCATGGCCGATCGTGCGGACGCAGCCGGCTCACACCTCCTCGCTCTCGTCCTGCCAGGGAATGAGCCGCCCGCGCAACACCAGCATGGCGCGGTCGAATACGAGACCCGTCGCCAGCATGACCAGGATGTAGACGAACACGGTGGGCGTCTGAAAAAACCGCTGGGCAAACATGAGCGCGGCTCCGACCCCTCCCCCGCCCGCGATCATCTCCGTGGTGAAGGTGATGATCAATGCCACCGGCACCGTTACCCGAATCCCGCTTAGAATGTGCGGCAGCGCCGCCGGAAGCACGATACGATGGAGCATCGCCCGTTCCGAGGTGCCCATCGCCTCCGCGGACCAGATATAGACGCGGCTGACCGACGCCGCACCGTGATAGGTCGCCACGATCATGGGAAAGACGCAGTTGAAGGCGACGAGCAGGATCTTGGAGATGTGATCGATCCCGAACCAGAGCGTGAAGATCGGCACGAACGCAATCTTGG
>Ga0207693_10000279_pt1 | contig 47471 bp, 38 predicted proteins | sample LARL81metaG_FD_184347 | JGI IMG/M metagenome (GOLD analysis project Ga0207693, IMG submission 184347) | Corn, switchgrass and miscanthus rhizosphere microbial communities from Kellogg Biological Station, Michigan, USA - LAR L8-1 metaG... | ecosystem: Host-associated > Plants > Roots >... | reverse complement strand
CGTGCGCGCGGCGGCTCGTCGCAGCGGCCGTGCGCCCCGTGGCAGGAGCGCCCGCCGCGCGCCAACGAGCCTCAGTCCGCGTCCGCCAGCAGCAGCGGCAGACCGCCCGGGCCTTCGATCAGGGCGGTGGTGCTGCCGGTACCCGGCAGCGAGGCGAGTTCCAGGCCGCGTTCCCGTAGCCGCGCAATTCGCGCGGCCATGTCAGGTTCGCGGAACACCAGCAGCGAGCGCTCATCCAGGCGCGGGCGGTGGAAGGAGACGTCCAGGTGATCGCTGGTGAGCGGCAGGTGCAGGTACGGGGCCTCCAGCTCCTCGCCGGCCGCCACGAAGCCGAGGGCTTCCCAGAAGCGCTGCGCGGCGGCGAAGTCGGTGACCGGGAGGCTCACTTCCGCGAAGTCGCCGCACAGCGAGGGTTCGCTCTCGCCGCGCTCGACGGGAGAATAGGTGCGCGCTTCGATCACGGCGACGGCGTGGCCGAAGGGGTCCGTGAAGCCGATTTCGTTGAAGACATCCTCGCCTGTGCGGCACAGCGTCAGCTCGAGGCCCGCGTCCGCGAACGCCGGGGCGTGCTGCGCCACGCCGGCACGCACGAAGGTCAGCACGGGTGACGGACCGGCGCGCTGGTGCAGGCCGATGAAGATCCGGCCGTCGGTGACGACGCCATAGGGATGCGTGAAGGTGTCGGTGGTGGTGGCCTGGGTGAAGCCCAGCCGCTCGTAGAACTCGAGCGCGGCGCGCGTGTCAGCCACCACGAGGCTGACTTCGTGAAAGGTTCCCAGCAGTGGCAGAGGTGCGGTAAGCATCAAGCCGAGGTGCCGCGCGCCGCCCGTGGCAGATTGCCCTGCCCGGCAGGCGTCCAGCCGTGGCAGTGCTGCGCGATGAGCTCGGCGAGCGCGCGCGCATGGCGCGTGCCGGCATTGAGCGCCGGGATGTATTCGTAGCGCGCGCCGCCGGCGCCCATGAACGCCGCGCGGTTCTCGATGTCGATCTCCTCCAGGGTTTCCAGGCAGTCGACTGCGAAGCCGGGGCACACGACGCTCACCTCGCGCACGCCGCGTGCGGGCATGGCGGTGAGCACCGCATGGGTATAGGGCTTCAGCCACCCCGCCGGGCCGAAGCGCGACTGAAAGCTGACGCTCCACTCGCCGTCGCGCAGCAGCAGCTCGTCCGCCAGCAGGCGCGCGCTGTCGTGGCAGTGGCTGAAGTACGGATCCCCGGCGCGCACGTTGCGCTCCGGTATGCCGTGAAATGACATGAGCAGATGCGCGGTGCGGCCGCGCGCCTCCCAGTGGGCCGTGACGCTCTCACGCAGCGCCTCGATGTAGCCGGGGTGGTCGTGGTAGTCCGCGATGAAGTGCAGCTCGGGGAGCCGGCGCCAGCCGCTCAGGACCGCGCTCACCTGGTCGAAGACCGCGCCGGAGGTAGCCGCGCAATACTGCGGAAACAGGGGCAGCACGAGCAGGCGCTGCGCGCCGTCATCGCGCAGCCGCTCGAGCGCGGCGCGTAGTTCCGGGGCGCTGTAGAGCATGCCGAGCTCCACCGACAGCGGCGCCAGCGCCCGCTGCGCCAGCGCGTTGCCGATTTCAGCGCGCAGCCGCTCGCTCAGCTCGCGCAGCGGCGAGCCGGTGGCGGACCAGATCTTCTGGTACTTGCGCGCGATGCGCCGCGGCCGCAGCGGCAGGATCAGTCCGTACAGCACCGGTAGCCACAGCGCGCGCGGCAGCTCCACCACGCGCGGGTCGGAGAGGAAGCGCGCCAGAAACGCCCGCACGGCGCGCGGCTCGGGCGCCTCGGGCGTGCCGGAGTTCACCAGCAGCACGCCGATCCGCTCGGCCGCATCGCTGCGGTTGCTTGCAGGACTTGCCTGGTACACGGCCGTCACCTTAGCGCACGGACAGGCGCACGGCCCACGTAAGAATTCTCAACCGATACCCACACACAGATACTTGAGCTCCGTGTAGTCGAGGATGCCGTACTTGGAACCCTCGCGCCCGGTGCCGGACTCCTTCACGCCTCCAAAGGGCGCGACCTCGGTGGAGATGAGCCCGGTGTTCAGGCCCACGATGCCGTACTCGAGCGCTTCCGCCACCCGCCAGGAGCGCGCCAGATCGCGCGTGTAGAAGTAGGCCGCGAGCCCGAACTCGGTGTCATTGGCCATGCGGATGGCCTCGGCTTCGCTGTCGAAGCGAAACAGCGGCGCCACGGGGCCGAAGGTCTCCTCGCGCGCCACCAGCATCTTCGGCGTGACGTTGGTGAGCACCGTGGGCTCGAAGAAGGTGCCCCCGAGTGCGTGACGCTTGCCGCCCTGCACGACGCGCGCGCCCTGACTGAGGGCATCGGCCAGGTGCTCCTCCACCTTGGCGAGCGCCTTCTCATCGATCAGCGGACCCTGATCGGTTTCCCCCTTGAGGCCGTCGCCCACCCGCAGTTGCGCGACGGCACGCACGAGCTTCTGCGTGAACTCCTCATACACCGGCGCCTGCACCAGCAGCCGGTTGGCGCACACGCAGGTCTGGCCCGTGTTGCGGTACTTGCTGGCGATGGCGCCCGCCACGGCCGCATCCAGGTCCGCATCGGCGAACACGATGAAGGGAGCGTTGCCGCCGAGTTCCAGCGAGATCTTCTTCATCGTGCCGGCGCACTGCGCCATCAGCTTCTTGCCGATGCTGGTGGAGCCGGTAAACGTGACCTTGCGCACGAGGGGGTTGGAGGTCATCTCGCCGCCGATGGCCGCCGCGTCCCCGGTGATAAAGTTGATGACACCGGGCGGTACGCCGGCGCGCTCGGCGAGCAACGCCGCGCCGAGGGCTGAGTAGGGCGTCTGGCTGGCGGGTTTGCAGACGAAGGTGCAGCCGGCGGCGAGCGCGGGCCCGGCCTTGCGGGTGATCATGGCGAGCGGGAAGTTCCACGGCGTGATCGCGGCCACGACGCCCACCGGCTGGCGCAATACCAGCAGACGCTTGTCGGCCTGGTGCCCGGGGATGACGTCGCCGTAGAGCCGCTTGCCCTCCTCGGCGAACCACTCGATGAAGGAGGCGCCGTAGGCGATCTCGCCCCTGGCCTCGGCCAGCGGCTTGCCCTGTTCGGCCGTCATCAGCGTGGCGAGGTCGTCCTGGTTGGCCAGCAACAGTTCGTACCAGCGGCGCAGGATGGCAGCGCGCTCCTTGGCGGTGCGGGCCGCCCAGGCGGGGAAGGCCTCGTGCGCCGCCTGGATGGCGCGGCGCGCCTCGGCGGCACCCATGGCCGGTACGCTGCCGAGGCGCTCGTGGGTGGCGGGGTTGGACACCGGGTGGGTCGCGCCACTGGCCGCATCGACCCACCGGCCGCCGATGAAGGCTTGCGTCCGCAGCAGTTCGGGATCACGCAGTTTCATGGGATCGGCTCCTCGAAAGTCAGCCGTCGGCGGCGGGCTTCCCGGCGACATGGCGGTCCAAGAACTCCAGCGTCCGGGTGCGCGCCAGCGCGGCGGCCTGCGGCTGGTAGCTGTCGCGCTGGTCGCAGTTGAAGCCGTGGCCGGCGCCCTCGTAGACGAACACCAACTCGGGCGCCTGCGCTGCGGCGCGGGCCTTCTCGACGTCCTCCGGCGGGATGCTCTTGTCCTGCGCGCCGTAGTGGTACATGAGCGGGCAACGCGGCTTCTGCTCGAGGTAGGCGCTGACCCTGCCGTAGTAGACCACGGCGCAGGACACCGGCAGCTGACAGGCGGCCAGGTAGCTGAGGCTGCCCCCCCAGCAGTAGCCGACCGTCCCCACCCGCCCGGAGTTCCTGACCACGGCGACCGCCGCGGCCACGTCCTTCATGGTCGTCTCGGGGGTCAGCTGGCTGCGGTAGCCGACGCCCTCCTGCATGTCGGCGGCGGTGTAGCCGAGCTGGATGCCGCGGCGGATGCGGTCAAACAGGCTCGGCGCGATGACCGTATAGCCTTCGGCGGCAAAGCCATCCGCGACGGCGCGGATATGACTGTTGACGCCAAAGATCTCCTGGATAACAACCAGCGCGCCGCGCGGCCGTCCGGGGGGAGCGGCCAGCCAGGCCTGAAACTCGTGCCCGTCGCGGGCCATGATGGTCGTGAAATCGCCCATGCGCTGCCTCCATGGCTTCGTTAGATCGGGCGTGGCATTCTAACGCGCGGCGCATAAGGGAGAAGTCATGCTGGTCGGACCCGCGGTCAGGCGTGTGGCCATCATCGGTGGCCTGCGTATACCTTTCGCACGCGCCTACACGGCCTACGCATCGGCCAGCAACCAGGACATGCTTACGGCTGCGCTTCGCGGCGTGGTCGAGCGCTTCAAACTCCAGGGCGAGCGGCTCGGCGACGTGGCGGCGGGCGCCGTCATCAAGCATTCCAAGGATTACAACCTGGTGCGCGAGAGCGTGCTGTCGAGTGGCCTGGATGCGCAGACCCCGGGCCTGGACATGCAGCGCGCCTGCGGCACGGGGCTGGAAGCGGCGATCGACATCGGCAACAAGATCGCGCTCGGACAGATCGAGGTCGGCATCGCCGGGGGCGTGGATTCCATCAGCGACGCGCCCATTGTCTATCCGCATTCCTACCAGCAGCTGCTGCTGCGCAGCTACCGCGCCCGGGGCGCCTGGGCACGGGTGTCGCCGTGGCTGGACCTGCGCCCGAAGCACTTCAAGCCGGTCTTGCCGGCCGTGGTCGAGCCGCGTACCGGGCTGTCGATGGGCCAGAGCACCGAGATCATGGCGAAGCGCTGGCAGATCAGCCGCACCGACCAGGACCTGCTCGCCTACGACAGTCACCTGAAGGCGGCGGCCGCCTGGCGCTCCGGCTTCTACGACGACCTCGTCATCGAATACCTCGGACTGAAGAGCGACAACAACGTTCGCTCCGACACCAGTCTCGACAAGCTCGGCAAGCTGCATCCGAGCTTCGCCGCCGACGGCACGCTGACGGCCGGTAACAGCACGCCGCTCACCGACGGTGCGAGCGCGGTACTGCTCGCGACACCTGAGTGGGCGGCGCGGCGCAACCTGCCGGTGCTCGCGTATCTGCGCTACGGCAAGGCGTGGGCGGTGGATTTCGCGAGCGGCAAGGAGGGGCTCCTCATGGCCCCGGCGTACGCCGTTCCCGCCATGCTGCGGGATGCGGGGCTCACGCTGCAGGAGTTCGATTACTACGAGATCCACGAAGCCTTCGCCGCGCAGGTGCTGTGTACCCTCAAGGCGTGGGAGTCGGCGGACTACTGCCGGCACGTCCTCGGCCTGCCGGCCCCGCTCGGCAGCATTGACCGCGGCCGACTCAACATAAAGGGCGGCAGCGTCGCGCTCGGGCATCCGTTCGCGGCCACGGGAACGCGCATCGTGGCCACGCTCGCCAAGCTGCTGGCCGCCGACGCCAACGCCAAGCGCGGTCTGGTGTCGGTCTGCACTGCCGGAGGCATGGGTGTAACGGCTATCATCGAGCGCTAGCGCTCACCGGGTCGGCTGTGTGCGCCACGCTTCTGGGGAAGGCAACAATGGCTGTCCGGATCGTTTGCGCCGCGCTCGCCGTGTGCGGGCTGGGCCTGCACGGGGTGGCCCGGGCGGATTTCAGCAAGGCGCTCAAGGACTACAACGCTGGCCAGTACGAGAGCGCACACGCGCAGTTCCTGGCGCTCGCCGAGCTCGGTGACTGCCCGTCGCAGTTCAACCTGGGCGCGATGGCCCTCAAGGGCCAGGGCGTGCCGAAGGATCGCGGCGCCGGAGTGGGCTGGCTGCAGGCCGCCCTCAGCAACGGCTGCCGCGAGCAGGTGGGCGATCGCGTGCCGGCGCTCGCGGCGACCCTGACGCCGGAGGAGTCGCGCGCCGCGGCCGCCATCATGGCGCGCTACGGTCATGATGCGCTGCAGAGCCAGGGCGTCCTCTCGCCGACCTTCGAGTGTCGCGACCTCATGCCGGCGGCCGTCCTCGACACGCCCACACCCGAATATCCCAAGGCGCAGCGCAACGGGCACGCGGATGCGATCGTCATCACCGCGTTCACGATTGGCGTCGATGGCCTGGCGCGCGATCCGGAAATCCTGCTCGCAACCCCCGCCACGGGCTTCCCGGCGGCGGCCGTGGAGGCGTGGCTCAACTCACGCTTCGCGCCGGCGCAGCGCCACGGCGTCGTGGTCGAGTCGCGCCTGCAGGCAAAGCTGCGCTTCATGGGGGCCACCGGCAGCCTGGCGAACGCCACCCTCTTCAAGACCGCGCTGCCGGCGGCGCAAAACGGTGACCCGGCGGCACAGTACACCGTCGGCCTCGCGGCCAACTTCGACCCCTCGCTCGGGGTGACGCAGGCGCGCTCGGGCCAGCTGCTGATCAGCTCCGCCCGTGCCGGAAATCCCGACGGGCAGTACTGGGTGGCCAGCCAGGTGCGGGCGGCCGGCGGCTGCCAGCCGCCGGCGAGCGGCACCACCTGGCTGCGGCACGCGGCCGAGAGTGGCAGTCCCTCGGCGCAGGTGGTACTGGCCCAGGAGCTGCTCAAGGGTGCACCTTCCGCGGCGCAGGTGAGCGAGGCCCGTGCACTGTTGGCAAGCGCCGGGAATTCCGACAGCTATTACGTGCAAAAGCACGCCGTGGCATTGCTGGCGGCCTCGCCCGTGGCGGAGGTTAACGACCCGGCCGCCGCCCTGCGGATCGCCAACAAGCTCCTGGCCGGGGAGATCCAGTCAGATCCGCAGATGTTCGAGGCCGTCGCGGCCGCCTATGCCGCGAACAAGGATTTCGACCTTGCGAGCGCCAAGCAGGATATCGCCGTCAAGAAGGCGCGCACGCTGGGCTGGAACACGCGCCTGATGAAGGAGCGCCTGTCCGCGTATGAGCAGGGGCATCCCTGGAGCGGCGACCTATTCGCCTTGCCGCCGCTGTCACTCTAGTCACCGGACCCGATACCGCCCCCGCTGAGGTTCGGCGACGCGGATAGGGAGGCTCCTGCGGCCGGAGCCTCTCGGGCCGCAAGCGGCAGCGACTGCCTGCACGGCGCCTTCAGCGTAACAGCAGTTCGACCAGCGCCCGCTGATCCGCCGTCATCTGCTCGCGCGGCGTGACCAGGGCGCCGCGCAGGGCACTGCGGCACGGCCGGGTCTCGTCTTCCTCGTACTGCGCGACACTCGCCGCCAGCAGTTGCTGCACCTGCTCCAGGCTGGCGCGGAACTGCGCAAGCACCTGCTGCACTGAAACGTGCTGCGCCGGATCCTCGAGCCAGCAGTCATAGTCGGTCGCCACGGCGATGGTGCAGTAGCCGATCTGCGCCTCGAGCGCGAGGAAGGCCTCCGGCACGTTGGTCATGCCTACTACGTCGGCGCCGGCGCCTCGCAGGAAGAGGCTTTCGGCACGCGTTCCGAGGCGCGGACCCTCGACACAGGCATAGGTCTTCTCGCGGTGCAGGGGCACGCCCTGCGCGCGCGCCACGCGCGCCAGCAGCGCCGCGGTGGTAGCGCAGCTTGGGTGCGCCGTGGAGACGTGCGCAACCAGCCCGCCGCCGAAGAAGCTCGCCGCGCGAGCGCCCTTGGTGAAATCGAGGTATTGCGCCGGCAGCGCAAGCTCGCCCGGGCGTATTTCCTCGCGCAGGCTGCCGACCGCGGAGACCCCGATGAGGGTACGTACGCCGAGGCTCTTCAGTGCCCAGATGTTGGCCCGGAAGTTGATCTCGCCGGGCAGCAGCTGGTGGCCCGGGCCGTGGCGGGCGAGGAAGGCGACCTCGCGGCCGTGCAGCGTGCCGCGCACCACGGGCGAGGAGGGCGCACCAAAGGGTGTTATGAGCTCCTCGGTGTAGGGCGCCTGCAGCGCGCTCATCGCATACAGACCTGTCCCGCCGATGATGCCGATCATGGCTGCCGCGCCCCCTTCGGTGCGTATTTGCGTGCCCGGCCCGCGAAGCGGCAAGATGCCTGAAATCTGCCGCTACCAACAACTCGAAGGGGATTGTGCGCCAGCCTCAGCTCCCGGCCCGACCGGCCCTCGACCACGGGGGCAGCGCCCGTGCCGCCGGGGCACCGGTGCCAGGGTGGCTGCTGCGGTGCGCACGGCCGCCGCCGCGTCAATCCCCCGGAATGAGTGGCTCCCCAACAAGGCGGGGCGCTAGGATGACCCGCGTGCCGCGCCAGCGGGTCCGATGACATGAACGTATCCTCGAACCACGGCGGGACTGCGCGCCACTTCGCGAGCTTTCGTGACTTCTATCCCTACTACCTCGAGCAGCACCGCAGCCGTGCGTCGCGCCGCCTGCACATGAGCGGCACGGTCCTCGCGGTGCTGATCGCCGCCGGGGCGCTCGCGCGCGCCCGCTGGGCGTGGCTGCTCGCCGTCCCGCTGGCCGGTTACCTGCCAGCCTGGGTGGGGCACTTCTTTTTCGAGCACAACTCCCCGGCCACCTTCCGTCATCCGCTCTACAGCCTGCGTGGGGACTTCGCGTTGCTGCTCGAGGTGCTCACGCGGCGCCGGCGCTGGTAGCGCACGTCAGCAGTTACGCATGAGCAGACCCGGCATCGACCGCGTCTTTGAAAGACGCCTTTCCGCCCTCGTCAATGGCGGTGAGCCGCAGATCCTGCAGGGAGGCCGCAAGGGTGTGGAGAAGGAGTCCCTGCGCGTGCTGCCGAACGGCAAGCTCGCCTACACGCCGCATCCGCTGGCGCTGGGCTCGGCGCTCACCAACGAGCACATCACCACCGACTATTCCGAAGCGCTCATCGAACTCGTGACGCCGGCCTTCACGCAGAGCTGGGAGCTGCTGCAGTACCTGCTCGACCTGCATCAGTTTGTCTACCGGCACCTGGACGACGAACTGCTGTGGGCGACCAGCATGCCGTGCGCGATCGAGCGCGATGCGGACATCCCGCTGGCGCAGTACGGCAGCTCGCACGTCGGGCGCATGAAGACGATCTATCGCAACGGGCTCGGCCTGCGCTACGGACGCATGATGCAGGCGATCTCCGGGGTACATTTCAACTACTCCTTCCCGCTGCCGTTCTGGGAGGCGTACGCGGCGGCGCGCCAGTCGCGCACCCACGACGCGCCGTTCATTTCCGAGTGTTACTTCGATCTGCTGCGCAACTACCGCCGTTACGGCTGGCTGGTGTTGTATCTGTTCGGCGTGTCACCGGTGGTGTGCAAGTCATTCCTGCGCGGGCGCGATGCGGGGCTGGCCGACTACGGCAGCGGCACCGCGTTCGAGCCCTACGCGACGAGCCTGCGCATGAGCGACGTTGGCTACCGCAACCGCAACCAGGCGGGGCTTGCGGTTTCGGTGAACAGCCTCGATGAGTACGTGCGCGATCTGGGCCGCGCGATCAGCACGCCGCACCCGCCCTACGAGGCGCTCGGTGTCAAAGTGGACGGCGAGTACCGGCAGCTGAACGCCAACATCCTGCAGATCGAGAACGAGTACTACAGCTTCATCCGCCCCAAGCGCGTGGCGCGCTCGGGCGAGCGGCCCACCAAGGCGCTGCGGCGCGCCGGAGTCGAGTACGTGGAGGTGCGCGCCCTGGATGTCAGCGCCTTCGACCCGGTGGGCGTCAATCAGAACAAGCTGCGCTTCCTCGAAGCCTTCGTGGCGCTATGTCTGCTCAAGCATAGCGCGCCGATCGGCGACTCCGAGCAGGGGGCGCTCGATGAAAACCACGTCGCCGTGGCGCGGCGCGGACGCGACCCGGCCCTGACGCTGTGGCGTGAGGGACACAACGTTCCCATGCTCACCTGGGCGCGGGAACTGCTGGATTCAATGACCGGCATCTGCGAGCTGCTGGATCTGGGTGATCCGAACCGGCCGTACTCCCAGGCGCTGGCCATCCAGGCGGCCAAGATCGAGAACGTGGCGCTCACCCCGTCGGCGCGCCTCATGACTGAATTGAATGCCGGCGAGTCGTTTTTTGAACTGGCCTTGCGCATGTCCGCGGCACACAAGGCTTATTTTTTGGACCTCTATCCCCCCAACCAGGAACGCCTGAGCGAGTTTGCTCAGGAGGCCAGCGAGTCGCTGCTCGCGCAGCGCCGGATCGAGGCGGGGGACAAGGGGACCTTCGAGGAGTACCTGGCACGCTACTTTGGCGACTAAAAGTAAGTGCAACTTACGGAGTTTCGCTGACTCCGTTCAGGTAACGTTAACGTAACATAATCAGATACTTTCGCATTCGCTTTTACCCCCGGGACGACATAAACTTTAACCCCCACGTCGCACTATGGAAGGGCGGCCGGGGAAGGAAGAAATAAGAGCAAGGGTAGGACCGTCGATAACAAGCAGGAGCGCAGGACGATGAAGAGTAAAGGCGTGGAAGGACTTCCCGCTGATCCTCAGCAATCTCTGGCGGCGAATGAGGAATTCGCGGGGACGGACGAAAATTTGTTTGAACGGCTGACGCCACATTCGGGCTGGGACCCGTATGACGTGTGGCGCACCCGCGTGAAGAACACATCCTCCAAGGAACACGAGGCCGACCCGCGACGCTAACGGGGTCGGTCGCGGGGGCGGCGATTGCATACCGCGCAGTCTGATATCACGCCCTCCGGCGCAGGTCGTTGGCTCACCATGCGCCTCAGGTTTCGCGACGCGGAACTCGAACGGCAATTCATCCTGAGCTACCGCACCAGCGCGCGCCTGTGGGTGCGCGTGAGCCTGGTGGTCGCGCTCTCCACCGTGCTCGGCTTCGCCATCATCGACCACGTGCTGCTCGTCGGGCCGCGCCTCGCGCAGCCGGACATCTGGCGCTTCGGCCTGCAGCTGCCGTGCGTCGTGATCATGTTGGTGCTGACTACGCCGCGCTGGTATCAGCGCTGGTACCAGCCGGCCATCCAGGTAGCCGCGCCGCTGTTCGCCGCCGGCACGGTGTTGATGGCGGTCGAGGCGACCCCCGCGCAGCTGCCGCTGGTGGCCGCGCGTCTGCTGCTCGCGGCGTTCTATTTCTACTTCATGCTCGGCCTGACCTTCGGGGCGGCGGTGCGCACCAACGTGCTGCTGATCGGCGCCTACGCGACCGCGGCGCTGCTGGAACTGGTCGCGCCGAGCGTCGCCATCTATTCGCTGTTTGTGCTGTTCTGCGCGAATCTCATCGGTGGCGCCGGCTGCTACGCACTGGAATATGCCAATCGCATAGCGTTCCTTGAGCGCCGTCGGCTCGCGGACGTGGCGCTGCACGACGGGCTCACCGGGCTGCTGAACCGCGCGGCACTCGAGGAGCAGGCGCGCGGCCTGTGGCAGCACGCACAGCGGGCGCGGTTGCCGGTGTCGGTCCTGCTGATCGATATCGATCATTTCAAGGCCTACAACGACCTCTACGGGCACCAGGCGGGGGATGGCTGCCTGCAGCAGGTCGCCAACGCGATCCGCACCAGCGCCCAGCGCCGCTCGCTGGACATGGTGGCGCGCTACGGCGGCGAGGAGATCATCGCCATTCTTCCCGGCGCCGATCGTGCTCACGCCACCCAGGTCGCGGTCGCGGTGCTCAAGGCCGTGACCGAGCTGGGCATCGTGCACGGCGGCTCCGCCACGCGGCCCTACGTCACGGTGAGCGTCGGCGTGACGACCGTCGAGCCGGGCGGGGATTACTCGCACGAGCACGCGGTGCGCGAGGCGGATATCGCGCTGTACTCGAGCAAGGCGCGCGGTCGCGACGGCTGGTCGTGCCACGAGCCGGCGGAGCCGGCCCCGGACCGCCAGGTGGAGTTGCTGAAGAACGTCAGCTGACGCTGGCCGCGGCGCGCGGCGTCAATACCCCGCCGGAGGCATTGTCCGGCCACGCGCTGACCCCCAACACTGCAATGTTCGTCAGGCCGCTTGCGCTCGCAGGCGCGAGCCGTGATCCTTTCGCTTATGAATGCACTCTCGGTACGCGGACTCACCAAGATCTACAGGAACGGCGTGCAGGCGCTGCAGGGCGTCGACCTCGACGTGGAGCAGGGCGATTTCTTCGCGTTGCTCGGCCCCAATGGCGCGGGCAAGACCACGCTGATCGGCATCATCACCTCGCTCGTGAACAAGACTGCCGGCGAGGCGCGCGTGTTCGGCCACGACATCGACCGCGAGCTCGAGGCCGCCAAGGCTTGCATCGGCGTGGTGCCGCAGGAAATCAACTTCAACATGTTCGAGTCCCCGTTCACCATCGTCGTGAACCAGGCCGGCTTCTACGGCATTCCGCGCGCGGTGGCGCGCCAGCGTGCCGAGAAATACCTAAAGCAGCTGCAGCTGTGGGACAAGCGTAACGGCATGTCGCGCGGGCTCTCGGGGGGCATGAAGCGCCGCCTCATGATTGCGCGCGCACTCATGCACGAGCCGCGGCTGCTGATCCTCGATGAGCCGACGGCGGGGGTCGATATCGAAATCCGCCGCTCGATGTGGGACTTCCTGCGGGAGATCAACGACCGCGGCACCACCATCATCCTCACCACGCACTACCTGGAGGAAGCCGAGACCCTGTGCCGCAACATCGCCATCATCAGCGGCGGCCGCATCGTCGAGCGCGACCGCATGAGCAGCCTGCTGCGGCGCCTGCACGTGGAGACCTTCGTGCTCAACCTGCGCGATGCCCTGGCGCAGGCTCCGCAGCTTGACGCCTACGTGGTGCGCCTCATCGACGACCACACGCTCGAAGTGGAGGTGTCGAAGGAGGACAACCTCAACGACATCTTTGCGCGCCTGTCGGCGCTCGGGATCGAAGTCCTGAGCATGCGCAACAAGGTCAACCGTCTGGAAGAGATCTTCATGCGCCTGGTCGAGGGCCACGGGGTGCCGGCCCCGGGTGCTTCCGGCGCGGGCGGTACGCCGTCCGCGTACGCGCCGCGCTCACCGGCGGGAGTCTCGCAGTGAACAGCGTCGTGTCCGCCAGCGCGCCGCCGGTCAACCTCAGCCTGGTACGCTGGGTCGGCTTCAAGACGATGGTGATCCGCGAGTACGGGCGCATCATCCGCATCTGGGGCCAGACCATCGTGCCCTCGGCGGTCACCGCGGTGCTGTATTTCGCGATCTTCGGCAGCCTCATCGGCCGGCGCGTCGGGGCGATGGACGGGATTGACTACCGGCAGTTCATCGCGCCGGGGCTGATCATGATGTCCGTGATCACCAACTCCTACGGCAACGTGGTGGCGTCCTTCTTCGGCGCCAAGTTCGGCAAGCACGTGGAGGAGCTGCTGGTCTCACCGCTGCCGAACTGGGTGATCGTCGGCGGCTACGCCGTCGGCGGCGTGGTGCGTGGCCTGCTGGTCGGGGCCACGGTCACGGCGGTGTCGCTGGTGTTCACGCACCTGCACGTGCATCACCTGCTGGTGGTGCTCTCAGCGCTGTTCCTGACCTCGGTGACTTTTGCGCTGGCCGGCTTCCTCAATGCGCTGTTCGCCAAGAACTTCGACCAGGTGAACTGGATTCCCGCCTTTGTGCTCACGCCGCTCACCTACTTCGGTGGCGTGTTCTACTCGGTGAGCCTGCTGCCGGACTGGGCGCGCTCGCTCAGCTACGCGAACCCGATCCTCTACATGGTCAACGCCTTCCGCTATGGCTTCCTCGGGGTGTCGGACGTGCACGTCGGCGGGGCGTTCGCCCTCATGGCGGCTGCGGCGCTGGTGCTGTACGGCACGGCCGTCCTGCTCATGAACCGCGGCACGGGAATCAGGGATTGAGGCGGCGCATCGCGCTCGTGAGCGCGCGCGCCGCGCGCGACCTCGATGAGGACCTGCCGCCGCTGCTTGAGGCGGCGGCGGCGGCCGGCGTGGAGGCCGAAGTCGCCGACTGGGATGATCCGGCGGCCGACTGGGCAGGCTTTGATGCGGCGCTGCTGCGCTCCGCCTGGGACTATACCGAGCGTCTCACGGAGTTCCTCGCCTGGGTCGAGCGCACGGCGGCCGTGACCACGCTGCTGAATCCGGCGCCGGTGGTGCGCTGGAACTCCGACAAGCACTACCTGCGCACGCTCGCGCGCCAGGGACTGCCCGTGGTCGCGAGCGCGTTCGTCGAGCCGGATGAGGATGCCGCCGCGGCGCTTGAGCAGTTCCTCGCCCAAGAATCCAGCGCCGAAGTGGTGGTGAAACCGGCAGTCGGCGCCGGCTCGCGCGACACGCGCCGCCACGCGCGTGCCACGGTACCGGCGATGCTCGCGCACATGCGCACCCTGCTGGCCGCGCGCCGCAGCGTGCTGCTGCAGCCGTACCTGCCGAGCGTCGACCGCGACGGCGAGACCGCGCTCATCTATATCGACGGCTCCTTCAGCCACGCCATCCGCAAGGGCGCGCTCCTGCCGGCCGGTGCCGCCGCGACGCAGGCACTGTTTGCAGCCGAGCACATCACGCCGCGGGTGCCGGGAGCCGATGAACTCGAGGTCGGCGCGCGCATCGTGGGGGCGTTGCCCTTCGCGACGCTGCTGTACGCGCGCGTGGACCTGATCCGCGCCGCGGACGGCGGCCCGCGGCTGCTCGAGCTGGAACTCACCGAGCCGTCGCTGTTCTTCCCCTACGCGCCGGGGTCCGCCGCGCGGCTGCTGTCCGCGGCCCGTGCGCGGCTGCCCGCGCGCTAGCGGCCCCGACTTCAGGGCCACCTTATGTGAGATGGCGCGCGAGATAGCGCGCTCAAGCCTTTGGGGCAACGAAACTTTCACATATCTTTCACCGCACTGCAGCAGGCTTCCCCGAGGCTGGGCGGGTCACTCCATGGGCCGCGCTGCGGAGGCGCACAGCTGCATGAAAGCGACCGGACTTACTGCGTTCATGGCACGGGTCGATGCTGCCGAGTACGGGCTGTGCCGGCGGCTCAACCGCGGCGCCTCCTTGCCGCTGCCCCGGCACATTTTCCGGGTCGCGAGCCGTCTGGGCGACGGTCCGGCCTGGTACGTGCTGCTGGTGGCACTGCCGCTGCTGTACGGCGCGGCGGTGCTGCGAGCGGCCGGCGTGATGGCCCTGACCGGCGCACTCGGCGTGCTCATCTATGTGCTGCTGAAGCGCCTGTTCGTGCGCGAGCGACCCTTCATCACCCACGCCGGCATCGACCGCGCGGGCGCGCCGCTTGATCGCTACAGCTTCCCCTCCGGGCACACGCTGCACGCGGTGTCCTTCACCTGGCAGGCCGGCGTGCACTTCCCGGAGCTGCTGTGGGTGTTACTACCGCTCGCGGCGCTGATCGCCGCCTCGCGCGTGGTGCTCGGGCTGCACTACCCTTCGGACGTGATCGCCGGGGCGGCCATCGGCGCAGCGCTCGCCGAGCTCGGCCTGTCGCTGGCTTAAGCGTGCGCACGCTGCGACCGCTGTTTGCGCGCGCCGCGCGCCGGACACGCTAGCGCGTGCGCGTGCTGTTCATCTCGGATGTATATTTCCCGCGCGTCAACGGCGTCTCCACTTCCATCCGTACCTTCCGCACCGACCTTGCTCAGCTGGGGGTGCAGACCCAGCTCGTCGTCCCGTGCTACGCGCACGCGGAGCGTGCTGCGGAACCTGGTATCACGCGCGTCGCCGCCGGGCGCGTGCCGGCGGATCCTGAGGACCGGCGCATGCGCTGGGGAGCCCTGAGGCGGACGCTGGATCAGCTGCCGGCGGGGGAATTCGACCTCGTGCACATCCACACGCCCTTCATCGCCCACTACGCCGGTGTGCGCTACGCGCGGCGCGCGCGCGTGCCGTGCGTGGCGACCTACCACACCTTCTTCGAGGAATACCTGCACCACTACGTGCCGGTGCTGCCGCGTGCCCTGGGTCGTGTCGCGGCCCGGCACTTCACGCGCTCGCAGTGCGCGGCGGTGCACGGCCTCATCGCCCCGTCCGAGCCGATGCGGGCGGTGCTCACCGCCTATGGCGTGCGCACCCCGATCCACGTCGTGCCCACGGGGCTCGCCGCGGATCGCTTTCGCGCCGGCGATGGTGGCGCCTTTCGCGCCGCGGCTGGGATTGCGCCCGCCCGTCCGCTGGTGCTCTACGTCGGACGCGTGGCGCACGAGAAGAACATCGGCTTCCTGATACGTACTTTCCGGCGCGTGCGCGAGCGCGTTCCGGAGGCGTTGCTGGTGATCGCCGGGGAGGGCCCGGCACGCGAGGCACTGCGTGCGCAGGTCGCCGCGCTCGGACTGCACGCAAGCGTTGAGTTTGCCGGCTATCTCGAGCGCGACACGGCGCTCCTCGACTGCTACGCCGCCGCGGACGTCTTCGTCTTTGCATCGCGCACCGAAACGCAGGGTCTGGTGCTGCTCGAGGCGATGGCGCAGGGTGCCCCGGTGGTGTCCACCGCGGAGCTGGGCACGCGCTCGATTCTCATGCCCGGGTGCGGCGCGCTTGTGGTTCCGGAGGAGACCGAGGCATTCGCCGCAAGCGTAGTACGGGTGCTCACGGATGCGGGGCTGCGCGCAGGGCTCGCCGCCCGCGGGCGCGCCTATGCCCGCACCTGGTCATCCGTTGCCATGGCCCGGCGCATGAGCGAGATCTACCAGCAGCTGTGTGCCGCGCCGCGTACGCTGCGCGCGCCCGCCTGAACGCGCTGTCCCGGGTCGCTGGCACCGCGGCCTGATTCCCCCGCTCCGGGCCCCAAATCCGTCTTTGCTCGGCGACAACGGTCGGGCGTTGTGGTTCTGAGCTACACTTTCTGCACTACCAGACCCAGCGTGTTGGGAGCGGAGCATGGGTGCAAAGCGGGCCTTGATCGTGGACGACTCCAAGTCCGCGCGCCTGTTCCTGGCCCGGGTACTTGAGAAGTACGATATCGACGTCGACAGCGCCGAGAGTGCCGAAGCGGCCATCGACTACCTCACCAGCAACCGCCCGGACGTGATCTTCATGGACCACATGATGCCGGGCATGGACGGCCTGCAAGCGGTGCAGGCAATCAAGAATGACCCGCGCACCGCCACCATCCCGATCATGATGTACACCTCCCAGGAAGGGGAGCTGTACCTCGGACAGGCACGCGCGCTGGGCGCGCTTGGGGTGTTGCCAAAACAGATCAAGCCGACCGATGTCTCCAAGGTGCTCTACCAGTTGCACCTGGTGCCTGACCGCCGCACGCCCGAGCAGTCGAGCTTCACGCCCCTGAACGTGCGCGTCGAGGGTGAGGCGGGCGAGCTTGCGCCGGGCATCATGTCCAAGCCCCTCACCGACAGCGCCCTGCGTGAGCACTTTGCGGAGCTGCGCCGCGCGCTGGTCGCCGGCGTGGACACCCAGACCGATCGCATCACCGCCGAAGTGCGCGCGCTGCTGCTCGAGTCGCTGCCGCAGCCGCCACCTGGCGCGCCGGCCGAAGCAGCGCCGCTGCCGCCGCTGCGGCGCGTGGCGGCGCACACGCCGTGGCCGTGGCTGACGGCGTGCCTGGCGCTGGCGCTGGCGCTGGCGAGCACCGCGCTGTGGTGGCGCAACGTGCGGGTGCTCGAGAGCCTGAGCGCGGAAGTGGCGCAGCTGCGCGCACAAAAGAGCGCCGCGCTGCCGGCGCTCGGCATGAATGTCGTGCCCGTCCCCGCCCCCGCGGCCAGCGCCGCGGCCGCAGCGCCGGAGGCGCGACCGATCGTGGTGACGGTACCCTACGGCGCGGAAGCGCTCGGTGGCGCGCGTCTGGAGGTCATCCGCAATCTGCTCGCGCGCCTCACGGCGCAGAAGCAGACCGGCGTCGTCGATATCCGCACCTTCGCCGGGCGCTTCTGCCTGATGGGCAATGGCACCGACGGCTATTCGCTGGCGCCGGATGAGATGCTGTTTTCCCGCTGCGACATCGTGGGCAACCCCTCCGACGAGGCGCTTTCGCCCGCCCAGCGCACGCCCCTGGCGCTGGCCAACCTCATCGGCGGCACGCGCAGTTCCACTAACGGCGCGCTCACCGTCAAGGTCGCGCAGGGGGAGCCGGCGAATCTTGCGATGCCGTACCCGTCGGTGGCCAGTGACCTGACCGCCGGGGAGTGGAACCGCGCCGCCATCGCCAACAACCGCATCGAGATCCGCCTGCATTGAACTCAATCGTCCTGAGCGAACGATCCGGCGACAGCGAGTTCCGGCCGGCGCGCTGGCTGCGCAACCATCACCTGCAGTCGATGCTGGCGAGCACCGCGTGGCGTCGCGGCGAGGTGTGCGCGCGCGCCGCGCCGCTCACGGCGGCCGCCGAGGAGCTGCTGCTCGATTGCGGCGACGGGGTGCGCCTGCAGTGCCTGCTGTCCAGGCCGCCGCCGCAGCGCGCGCGCACGCCGGTGCTGCTGCTGCACGGCTGGGAGGGCAGCGCCGACTCGTTGTACGTGCTGTCGCTGGCGCAGCGCCTGTTTGCGCAGGGCTTCGAGGTGGCGCGCCTGAACCTGCGCGATCACGGCGAGACCCACCACCTGAACCGCGAGCTGTTTCATTCCTGCCGCCTGCCGGAGGTGGTGGGCGCGGTGGCCACGCTGCAGCGGCAGCACTTGCAGGGGCGCGCGCTGCAGCTGGTGGGCTTCTCCCTGGGGGGCAATTTCACCCTGCGCGTCGCGGCGCAGGCGCGCGCCGCGGAGCTGAATCTGGCGCAGGCGATCGCGGTGTCCCCGGTGCTGGATCCGGGCGAGACGCTGCTCGCCCTGCAGCGCGGCTTCCCCGGCTATGAGTTGTACTTCGTGCGCAAGTGGCTGCGCTCGCTGCGCAAGAAGCAGCTTGCATGGCCCGACACCTACGACTTTCGCGAGCTGGCACGCATGCGGGACCTGAGGAACATGACCGCGGGGCTGGTGCGCCAGTACACCGAATTTGCAAGTCTCGAGGATTACCTGAACGGCTACGCGATCACCGGCGCGCGCCTGGCGCCGCTGGAGGTGCGGGCGAGCATCCTGACCTCACTCGATGATCCGATCATCCCGGCCGGCGGGCTTACACGGCTGGCGCGTCCGCCGGCGCTCTCGGTGACGCTCGCGCGGTACGGTGGCCACTGTGGCTTCTTCGAGCGCCTGCGCGGACCGACCTGGCTCGAGCGGCGCATCGTGACGCAGCTGGGGGGCGATCCGCTCTAGCGCTGCGCGCGCTTCTCCTCGAATTCAAGCACCGCTTCACCGCTGGTGACGGTGACCGCGCCGTCGATGACTGCACCCTTGGCGACCGCGATGCTGCGGGCCACGATGTCAGCGCGGATGACCGCGGTGGCGCCAATCTCGAGCTTGTTCTCGACCACAAGACGCCCGGTGATCCGGCCGGCGACCACGGCCGCCTCGGCATGGATCTCCCCCTCCCACTGGGCCGTCACGGACATGCGCAGGACGCCCCCCACCCGGCCGTCGCCGCGCACGGCCCCGCACACCACCAGGGGCCCCGGGGTCTCCAGGTCCCCGGTCAGGCGCACCCCTTCGGCGACGAACGTCGGCGAACTACCGATCGAATCGATCAGCCTGCGCTTGCGCGAGTCATTCATCCGCTGCTCCGGAGGGGTTGAAGGGTCATAATACGGGCCGTACCCCACCCATTAGGCCGACCATGATCACACTCTGCGCAGCCCGGCTTACGTTCGTAGCACTGCTAGCCGCCCTGGCCGCCGGCTGCAGTCCCGAGCAACAGGACTGGCGCTCCGCGGAGGCCGCGGACAGCAGCGAGGCGTACACGCACTTCCTTGAGCAGCACGCCGACAGCGAGCTCGCTACCCAGGCACGCACGCGCATCCAGCAGCTGCAGGAGGAGCGCGACTGGGCAGTCGCGGATGGCACCGCGACGATCGAGGCGTACCGGGGTTTTGTGGCGCAGCACCCGACCGGAAAGTGGGCCGAGGAAGCCCGCATCCGCATCGAGGGTTTCTCGCTCGGCTCGGCCCCGCGGGCACCGCGGCAGGCCCAGATTCCCGCCAACCGCAGCGGCGTGCGCGCGCTGCAGCTCGCCACCGGCGTGGTGGCCGCGCCGGCAGCATCACCGTCGGCATCCGCGCCTCGGACGGCGGCGGTCACCGCGGCGGTTGCCGCGCCCGATCCTGCCGACCTGGCGCAGCCGGCGCCGGCGTCGGAGGAAAACGGGGTGGCGTCGGCCCTCAAGACCAGTAATGGTTATGGCGTGCAGTTCGGCGCCTTCGGCAGCCAGGCCAGTGCCGATCGCGAATGGCAGCGCCTGCAGGGCCGCTTCGGCTCGCAGCTGAGCGGGCTCGCGCCGCGCATTGTCGTGGCCAGCACCACGAGCGGTCAGCTCTATCGCCTGCAGGCTCCGGCCGGCGGGGAAGCACAGGCGCGCGCCCTGTGCGATGCCCTGAAGGAGCAGTCGCAGGCCTGCGTCCCCGTGATTCCTCGCTGACCAGCCTCGCGCCCAGAAAAAGGCCGTCGGTTTTCGCCGACGGCCGAGTGCTGTCTGAGGCTCACACTGCTGCGCTGGGCTTCAAAGTGACAAATCGCGTCACCCGTGATGCTCTCCAGGATCTGCGATAAGCCTTTGTTTCAACGGGGTTTATCGACTTGGCACATCCCTTGCTCTACTCAACTCAGTTGCGAACAAATTCCCCGTGTTCGCTCCTGCGCGCCGCGATGCGACTTCCCCCGCTTCGCGGCGCTTTTTTTTGGGTGATCGGAGGGGAAACGGGACAGCGCTCGAGGGGGATCGAAAGTGATGCCCCGTCTCCCACTCCGGTCATTCGTTGTGCAGCCGCCAGCGCGGTGGTCGCGCTGTGGTGCCGCACTGCTAGTGTGCTGTGTCTGCATTGCACTGAGGTTGCGCACCACGAAACCTGCCCGCGGCACCCGTGCTTGCGCCTTGGCCGGATCCTGCTGCGCCGCGCAGACTCACCGCCGGGGCGTGCGTGGCGCGGTTGCGGTGGATGAACATGTCATCTGCTCCAGTCGTTTCGGTGTGCTCGCTGCGCACAGTGATCTGCGGCGCGTGACCACACGATAAAAACAACGGGGCTTCGCGACAAACGAAAATAATTGGCCTCATACGTGATGAGTGTTCAACCACGCTGGTACTCCTGCAGCGCCCAGCGCGTCAGTGCGCGCACCTGCGGCTTCTCCGCATCCTTGGGCCGGCTGACGAGGTAGTAGGAATCATTGGTTGCCAGCTGCACGGCGAACACGCGCACCAGTGCACCCGAGCGCATCCACGAATCACACAGCACCAGCGGTACGAGCGCCACGCCCAGGCCGCGCTCGGCGGCGCGTACCACGGCCGACATGGTGTCCAGCTCGATCACCTGTTTGGGTTCGGGCGTGTCCAGCCCCACCTCGTCCGCCCAACTGTCCCAGGCGAACGGGCGCGTGCGGTCGACGATGAGCGCGAGGGTGCCGAACACGTCGCGCCCGAGCTGTGCGATGCGCGGCGCGTACTCGCGCGCGCACACCGCGATCAGCGGCGAGGAAAACAGGCGCACGCTCTTCATGCCGGCAGGTGCGGCGTCGGCCAACACGATGGAAACATCGGCGGTGGGTGGATGCGCCGCCGGGCGCGGGTCGCGGGTGTCCAGCTGCACGTCGATGTGTGGGTTGGCCTCGCAGAATGCCGCCAGGCGCGGGATGAAGAGTTCGTTGGCAAACAGCGCCGGCAGCCGCACGCGCAGGGTCTGCCGGCCGTTGCGGCGCGCCATCTGCGCCAGCGTGCGGTCGAGTGCCTCGAGCAGCGGCTCGACTTCATCGAGCAGCCGGTGTGCCGCGGTCGTCAGTTCCAGCGCCCGGGTCTTGCGCTCGAACAGCCGCATGCCAAGCGCTGCTTCCAGCTCCTTCATCTGGTGACTGACCGCCGAGGGCGTGACACACAGCTCATCGGCCGCGAACTTGAAGCTGCGGTGACGCGCCGCTGCGCAAAACGCCCGCAGGTTTTTCAGCGGCGGGGGTCGTGACAAGCGCATCATCTCTTACCATCCTTAGTCCGCCGGAACCTTGTAGCAAGATCCGTGCCCCGGCAAACTCGCGCGCCTGCGCGGGCCTGAGGCGCTGTCGCCTCTTGCGACTGCCTCACAACGGTGCGTGCGTGTCGCCACTGCACGCGGGCGGTGCGCGGGCGGCTAGAATCGAGGCTGCGGGCTCAATTGACGGTGCGGGACGGGTCGATGGAATACCGGGACTACTACAAGATCTTGGGGGTCGAGCGCGCGGCGAGCGCGGAGCAGATCAAGACTGCCTACCGGCGTCTGGCGCGCAGGTTCCATCCCGACGTGAGCAAGGAGAAGAACGCCGAGGAGCGCTTCAAGGAGGTGCAGGAGGCGTACGAGGTGCTCAAGGACGCCGAGAAGCGCGCCGCCTACGACCAGCTTGGCAGTGAGTGGAAGTCCGGACAGCAGTTCCGGCCGCCGCCTGACTGGGGCAGCGGCTTTGAATTTTCCGGCGGGCCCGATGTTGGCGGCCGGCGCCGGCGCGCGCCGCGCGGGGGGGCGGGCGACGGGGAGTCCACCCAGGAGGACTTCAGCGACTTCTTTTCCTCCCTGTTCGGCGGCGGCACGCCGTTCGCCGCCGCGGGCGCCGGCGCCCGCGGCGGTCGCGATCACCACGCCCGGGTGGACGTGGAGCTCGAGGAAGCCTTCAAGGGCACGACCCGCACGCTTGAGCTGCGGCGCCCGGAGGTCAAGCCCGACGGCAGCGTGGAGCTGCGCACCCACACGGTGCGCGTCACCATTCCCGCGGGCGTCACCGAGGGACAGCTCATCCGGCTCGCCGGCCAGGGCGGCCCGTCCGCCGGCGGCGGTGCGCCGGGGGACCTGTACCTGGAGGTGCACGTCCTGCCCCACCGGCTGTTCCAGCTCGATGGCCGCAACGTAACGCTGACCTTCCCCGTGGCGCCGTGGGAAGCTGCGCTCGGTGCCGCCGTCACGGTCCCGACCCTAAGCGGCCCGGTGGAGATGAAGGTTCCGGCGAACTCGCAGACCGGACAGAAGCTGCGCCTGCGGGGGCGCGGCCTGCCCGGGAGCTCGCCCGGGGACCAGTTCGTGCAGCTGAAGGTGGTTCTGCCGGGTGCTGACACGCCGCAGGCGAAGGCGGTCTACGAGGAGATGCGCGCCAAGCTGAACTTTGATCCGCGCGCTGATTTTCAGAGGTGAGCCATGGTACGCGTGACGACTCACGTGCTCGAAGCACACATACTCAGCGAGGGTGACTGGATAGAGGCGACCCGGATCTGTCAGCTGTGTCGCATCGATCCGAACGTGATGCGCGAGCTGAGCGAGCTCGGGCTCGTGACCCCGCGCGAAAGCGGCGGCGGCTGGCAGCTGCCGGCGACTGCTGTGCCGCGCCTGCGCGTCATCGGCCGGCTGATGCAGGACCTGGGGCTGAATGCGAGCGGCGCCGTCCTGGCGGTGGAGCTGCTGGAGGCACAGCGCGCGCTCGAGCGTCGCATCCGCGATCTGGAAGCCCTCGCGGCCGCTCACTGACCGAAGCTCGCACCGCCCTTGTGCAGCCATTCGGCTTCCGCGGGCGTACAGGCGCGCCCCAGCACCGCGTTGCGGTGCGGGAAGCGTCCGAACTGCTCGATGATGGCGCGGTGATTCTCGGCCGAGCGCGCGCAGCTTGCGAAGAATGCCTGCAGCTCGCGCGGCGCCTCCGTCCGCAACCGCCGGAACGCGGCCACCGCTTCATCCTGCACCTCGCGGCTCTCGGCGTGCTGCAGTGGCATGTAGAAGAAGACCCGCTCCACCAGGTCCAGGGCGGCGTCCGCCGCCGATTGCATGCCCGAGAGCGTCAGGCCGAGCGCCTGGGTGTCGTGGGCGAAGGCGCGTGCGGAGCCGCGGTGGATGTTCCGCGGAAACTGGTCCAGCAGGATGATGAGGCTCAGCCGCCGCCGCGGTCCGTCCGCCCAGGGGGCCAGCTCGCCGCCGGCGGCGCGCTCGAGCAGCCCGGCGAAGCGCTCGCGGATGGCCTCGTCGCGTCGCTGGCGCACCTCGGAGGGCTCGCCGCCGAACCAGAAGCGCATACGGCGGTCGAGCTCCGGGGCCGACAGCGGCCGCGGGCCGAACCAGAAATCCCGCACGCTGCGCGCCTCGTCCATGCTTCATTCCGCCTTGGTCTCGCGGTCGGACTCGAAGAGCTTCTCCAGCTGCTGCGCGGCCTCGCGCGAGGTGGCGAGGAACTTGATGTCGTCCTCCTTGACCGCGTACTGCTTGGCGAGCGTGGCCTCGTCGTGCGCACGGAAGCGGCGCACCGCCTCGCGCGCCGCCGCCGGGGTCTCCCCGAGCGCCTCCAGGATGCTGGTGGCCAGCTCAAGGCTCGAGCCGTAGGTCTCGCGCACGATGTTCTCGACGCCGGCGTCCATGAGCGCGAACACGTGCTGGCGGCTGCGCGCGCGTGCGAAGATCCTCAGGTGCGGGAACTGCTCGCGCACCAGCACCGCGGTGCGCGTGGACGCCTCGGTATCATCGATCGCGAGCACCAGGAAGCGGGCGCTCGCCGCGCCCGCCGCCCGCAACAGGTCCAGGCGCGAGGCATCCCCGTAATAGACCTCGTTGCCGAAGCGGCGCACGAAGTCGACGTGCGTCTGGCTGCTGTCAAGGGCGGTGAACGGAATGCCCTTGACGCGCAGCACGCGGCCGACGATCTGCCCGAAGCGTCCGAAGCCGGCGATGATGACGGGCGTCTCGTGGGCGTCGATGGCGTCATAGGGGCGCTGCGGCGGCAGCAGCCAGCGCGTGGCGAAGGCCTCGTACACGATCAGCAGCAGCGGTCCCAGCATCATCGACAGCGTCACGGCGAGCACCAGCAGATCCGCGGTCCTGGCATCGAGCAGCTGCTGGCGCGCCGCGAGGATGAACAGCACGAACGCAAACTCGCCACCCGCCGGCAGCGCGAAGGCGAGGCGCCAGGCGGTGTCGCGCTTCTGTCCCGCGAGCCCTCCCAGCACGCGCACCACCGCGATCTTGACGCCGAGGAACCCGGCCGTGACGAGCAGCAGCGTCGGCAGTTCCAGGGCTAAGAGGTCCAGATTGGCGCGCATGCCCACGGAGATGAAGAACAGCCCGAGCAGCAGTCCCTTGAACGGCTCCAGGTCCGCTTCCAGCTCATGGCGGAACTCGCTGTCGGCGAGCAGCACGCCGGCGAGGAAGGCGCCGAGGGAGCCCGACAGGCCGGCCGCATTGGCCAGCAGGGCGGTGGCGATCACGGTGAGGAGCGCGGCAGCGGTGAAGACCTCACCCACCTGTACCCGCGCCACGACCCGCAGCGCCGGGCGCAGCAGCAGCCGCCCCCCGACCACGATGCCGATAACGGCCAACAGCTTCAGCAGTCCGGCCCACCAGGCCGCCTGCGCCGTCTGGCCGCCGGCCTGGGCGCCCAGCAGCGGCAGCACCGCCAGCACCGGCAGTACCGCCAGGTCCTGGAACAGCAGGATGCCGAAGGCGGCGCGCCCGTGCTGGGCGTGCAGCTGCTTGCGTTCGGCGAGCAGCTGCAGCACGAGCGGGGTGGAGGACAGCGACAGCCCAAAGCCGACCACGGCCGCGGCGACGGGCGCCTGTCCGAGCGCGTAGGCGAGGGCTGCGAGGGCCAGGGTGCACACGAGTACCTGCGCGGTGCCGAGGCCGAACACGAGGCGCCGCATCACCCACAGCCGTGTCGGCTGCAGTTCCAGCCCGATGACGAACAGCAGCAGTACCACACCGAACTCGGACACCCGCGTGATGTTGCCGATGTCGCCGATGAGGTTCAGGCCCCAGGGACCGATGATGAGGCCGGCGGCGATGTAACCGAGGATCGAGGACAGGCGCAGGAAGCGAAACACCGACACCGTCAGGACGGCGGCGGCGAGCAGGATGGCGGTCTGGTCGAGTGAGATCATGTACTTGGCGATTCTGGCAGGAATCCGCGGGGACGTTCACCCTTGAGTTTGCCGCCCCCGGGCCCCATGCCTGCGCGATGCTCGACACTGTCACGCCCGCACCCGAGGCGCCGACCGAACCCCTGGATGCTTACTCCGCCGCCGTGGTGGGCGCGGTGGAGCAGGTAGGTCCGGCGGTGGTCAGCGTTTATGTCGGCGGCGCGGATGAGGCCGAACAGGCCCGCGGCGGCGCCGGCTCGGGCGTCGTGGTGACCCCGGACGGCTACCTGCTCACCAACGAGCACGTCGTGCAACGCGTGGCGCAGGCGCGCGTCACCTTCGTGGACGGGCGCAGTGTGCCGGCCAGCGTCGCGGGGCGCGATCCGGCCACGGATCTGGCGGTGCTGCGCGCGCAGGCGGCGGCGCTGCCGTACGCGCAACTCTCCGGCACGCAGCGCCTGCGCGCCGGGCAGCTGGTGGTCGCCGTCGGCAACCCCTTCGGCTTCGAATCCACCGTCTCCGCCGGCGTCGTGAGTGCGCTCGGCCGCTCGCTGCGTAGCCGTCACGGGCGCCTGATCGAGGGCGTGGTGCAGCACAGCGCCGCGCTCAACCCGGGCAACTCCGGCGGCCCGCTGGTGGATGCCAACGGCCGCGTCGCCGGCATCAACACCGCGATCATCGCCATGGCCCAGGGGATCGGCTTTGCGATCCCGGCGACCACCGCGCAGTGGGTGCTGACGGAAATCCTCACCCAGGGACGCGTGCGCCGCGCCTGGCTCGGTGTCGCCGCACGCGATCGGCCGCTCGACCTGAGGCTGGTGCGGGCGCTGCAGCTGCGCGGTAACCGCGCGGTGGAGATCCTCTCGCGCGAGAGCCAGGGACCGGCCGCGCAGACGGACCTGCAGCCCGGGGACCTGATCGTGGCGGTCAACGGCGAAGTGGTCGACGGCATCGACACGCTGCACCGGCTGCTCGGCCGCGTGCCCCCGGGGAGCGAACTCGTCCTGGACATCGTGCGCCGCACGCAGCGGCTGACGGTGGCGCTCACCGCCCGTGAGCCGCCCTCCTGAGCGCGGCGCGCGCGAGCGCGTTGGAGTTTGGCCATGAAGCCGCGCTTTTTCCGCACGCCGGCGCAGTTTGTGGTCCAAGCGCCGCGCGCGCTGAACCTCAGGCTTGCGTGGCCGCCCACGCCCTGAAGTTCAGGCGATACAACACGTGGTGGCGCAGCGGGTGTCCCGCGGGCAGGCGCGGATGCTCGAAGTCCCCGTTCGGATCGTGCTGCATCCCGAGGCGCTGCATGAGCGCGCGCGAGCGCGCGTTCGCGGGCACCGTGAAGGCGACGATCTCGCGCAGCCCGAGCGCCTCGAAACCCAGGCACATGCAGGCACGCGCCGCCTCGGTGGCGTAGCCGTGTCCCCAGCTCGAGCGCTGCAGGCGCCACAGGATCTCCACGCACGGGGTGAAGGGTGCCTCGAAGGTGCACAGCGCGAGCCCCACGCAGCCGATGAAACGACCCGCGGCTTTCAACTCCAGCGCCCACGGGCCAAAGCCGTGCCGGCAGAGGGCTTCGCGCGCCTGGCGCACCCAGGCGTCGCTTTCGCTGCGGGTCAGGCAGCCCGCCATGAACTGCATCACCACCGGGTCGGCATTGAGCGCTGCGAACGGCGCCCCGTCCGCCGCCCGCCAGTGGCGCAGCAGCAGACGCTCGGTGTGCAGCTCGGTCATCAGATCAACCTTGCAACCGGATCGCGGGCCGGTATTATCGAACGCATAGTGATGGTGTAAGACAGTCGATCGATGGGGAGGGCACCTCCGCCATCCGGCCTCGGCTGCTCATTCGCGGACCTGACCGTCCTGCGGATCTCCTTCAGCGCCTGAATTGCGGTGAGCCCTTGAGCCTGCGGGAGCGACTGCCCCGGGGCGCAGGCGCTGCCGCGTTCCAGATTACATCGAGGCCATCGCCATGCACGCGGACCCGGGACTCTATAAGGACGCCTACGAGCGCGACAGCTGCGGCTTCGGGCTGATCGCAAGTCTGGACGATCGTGCGAGTCACTGGCTGGTGCGCACCGCCATGACCTCGCTCAACCGCCTGACCCATCGCGGCGCGATCGCCGCGGACGGCAAGACCGGTGATGGCTGCGGGCTGCTGCTGAAGCGCCCGGAAGGCTTCCTGCGCGCGCTGGCCGCCGAGGCCGGGATCACGCTCAGCGCACGCTTCGCCTCCGGGCTGGTGTTTCTCTCCCAGGAACCGGAGCTGGCCGCGGCCGCGCGCACGGCGCTCGCGGCGCAGCTGCAGCGGCAGGGACTTGAGCTTGCCGGCTGGCGGGTGGTGCCGATCGATCCGGGCGCTTGCGGCGCGGAAGCGCTGAAGACGCTGCCGCGCATCGAGCAGCTGTTCGTGACCTGCCCGCTGCCGCAAGTGGATGAAGCAGCCTTCAACCGCCGGCTCTACATGGTGCGGCGCCTGACGGAGAAGGTCCTCAGCGCGGACCGCGCCTTCTACGTTCCCTCGCTCTCGGCCAGCACCATCGTGTTCAAGGGCATGGTGATGCCGCAGTACCTGGCGCAGTTCTACCCGGATCTGGCCGACCCGCGCCTGGAGAGCTCGGTGGCGGTATTCCACCAGCGCTTCTCGACCAACACGCTGCCGCAGTGGCGCCTGGCGCACCCGTACCGCTACCTCGCCCACAATGGCGAGATCAACACGGTCGAGGGCAACCGCAACTGGGCGCGCGCGCGCGGTCCGATCATGACCTCGCCGCTGCTGCCGCAGTTGAGCGAGGCGCTGCCGCTGGTCTCGCTCACCGGCTCCGATTCGCAGAGCCTCGACAACATGCTCGAGGTGCTCCTGATGGGAGGGCTGGATCCGCTGCACGCCATGCGGCTGCTGATACCCCCGGCCTGGCACGGGCTGGACGCGCTCGATCCGGACCTGCGCGCCTTCTACGAGTACTACTCGGTGCACATGGAGCCCTGGGACGGACCCGCCGGTGTCGTGCTCACCGACGGCCGCTATGCCCTGTGCACCCTGGACCGCAACGGACTGCGGCCGGCGCGCTTCTGCATCACCAGGAATCGCTGTCTCACCATCGCCTCGGAAGCGGGCGTGTGGGACTACGCGCCCGAGGACGTGGTGCGCAAGGGCAAGCTCGGGCCCGGGGACATGCTGGCGCTGGACCTCAAGAGCGGCACGCTGCTGGAATCCGCGGACATCGACCAACTGCTCAAGACCCGCCATCCCTACAAGGCGTGGCTGAAGCAGGGCGTGCGCTACCTGGAGAGCGACCTGGTGGACCCGCGGCTGGCGGCCGAGCCGATGGACCGCGCCACGCTCGCGCTCTACCAGAAGATGTTCAACGTCAGCCAGGAGGAGCGCGACGACATCATCCGCGTGCTGGCGCAGGATGAGAGCGAGGCGGTGGGCTCGATGGGAGACGACACCCCGATGCCGGTGCTCTCGCACCGGGTGCGCTCGCTCTACGACTACTTCCGCCAGCAGTTCGCGCAGGTCACCAACCCGCCGATTGATCCGTTGCGCGAGACGATCGTGATGTCGCTGCAGACCCAGATCGGGCCGGAGTGCAACGTGTTCGAGCCCACGCCCGAGCACGCGCGCCAGGTGGTGCTGGGCTCACCGATCCTCTCGCAGCGCAAGCTGCGCCAGATCCTCGCCATCGAGGAGGTCACGCACGAGTTCCTCGACCTGCAGTACGACCCCGCCGAGGGCCTGCGGGCTGCGATCCTGCGGCTGTGTGCACAGGCGGAGAGCGCGGTGCGCGAGGGCAAGCTGGTGCTGCTGCTCTCGGACCGCTACCTGGTCAAGGGGCGCATTCCGGCGCACGCCCTGCTCGCCACCGGCGCGGTGCACCAGCACCTGGTGCAGGCCGGGCTGCGCTGCAAGTGCAATCTGCTCATCGAGACCGGCACCGCACGCGAGCCGCATCATTTCGCCTGCCTCATCGGCTACGGTGCCACCGCCGTGTATCCCTACATGGCCTACCAGGTGCTGTTCGAGATGATGCGCAAGGGACGCGTCAAGCTGGACTTCGCGGCGCGCCTGGAGCTCGGGCGCAGTTACCGCGCCGGCCTGCGCAAGGGACTGTTCAAGATCATGTCGAAGATGGGCATCTCCACCATCTCCAGCTACCGCAGCTCGCAGCTGTTCGAGATCGTCGGACTCGCCGAGGAGGTGGTGGCGCTGTGCTTTACCGGCACCGAGAGCCGCGTGCAGGGCGCGGACTTCTCCGACCTCGAGGCCGACACCCAGGCGCTCGCCGCGCGCGCCTGGAACCCGCGCGAGCCGATCGAGCAGGGCGGCCTGCTCAAGTACGTGCACGATGGCGAGTACCACATGTACAACCCGGACGTGATCGCCGCGCTGCAGGCCGCGGTGATCTGCGGCGAGCGCGCGCACTACCGGCGCTTCGCCAGCCTCGTGAACGAGCGGCCGCCGTCCACGTTCCGCGATCTGCTGGCGCTGCGCCCCGGGGCGCAGCCGGTGCCGCTGGCGGAGGTCGAGCCGCTGCAAGCGGTGCTGGCCCGCTTTGACAGCGCCGGCATGTCCCTGGGCGCGCTCTCTCCCGAGGCGCACGAAGCGCTGGCCATCGCCATGAACCGTCTCGGCGCCCGCTCCAACTCCGGCGAGGGCGGCGAGGACCCGGCGCGCTACGGCACCGAGAAGAACTCCAAGATCAAGCAGGTCGCCTCCGGACGTTTCGGCGTGACGCCCGAGTACCTCATCAATGCTGAGGTGCTGCAGATCAAGATCGCGCAGGGCGCGAAGCCGGGTGAGGGCGGGCAGCTGCCCGGGCACAAGGTCAACGACATGATCGCGACCCTGCGCTTCGCACGCCCGGGTGTGGGCCTCATCTCCCCGCCGCCGCATCACGACATCTACTCCATCGAGGATCTGGCGCAGCTGATCTTTGACCTGAAGCAGGTGAATCCGGCGGCGCTGGTATCGGTGAAGCTGGTGGCCGAGCCCGGCGTCGGCACCGTGGCCGCCGGGGTCGCCAAGGCGTACGCCGACCTCATCACCATCTCCGGCTACGACGGCGGCACCGGCGCGAGTCCCTTGTCCTCGATCAAGTACGCGGGCACGCCCTGGGAGCTCGGGCTGGCGGAGACGCACCAGACCCTGCGCCGCAACGACCTGCGCCACCGCGTGCGACTGCAGACCGACGGCGGGCTCAAGACCGGACTCGACGTGGTGAAGGCGGCCATCATCGGGGCGGAGAGCTTCGGGTTCGGGACCGCGCCGATGGTGGCGCTCGGGTGCAAGTACCTGCGCATCTGCCACCTCAACAACTGCGCGACCGGCATCGCCACGCAGCACAACGTACTGCGCTCGAAGTACTTCACCGGCCTGCCGCAGATGGTCATGAACTACTTCGGCTTCGTCGCCGAGGAAGTGCGCGAGATCCTGGCATCCCTCGGGGTGCGCAGCCTCAGCGAGGTCATCGGCCGCACCGAGTACCTCACCGTGCTGGCGGGCGTGACGCCCAAGCAGCGCAAGCTCGACCTGAAGCCGATCCTCTCGCAGGCGGGTCTGAGCCGCGACGCGCCGCAGTTCTGCGTCACCCCCTCCAACGCGCCCTTCGACAAGGGCGAGCTCGCCGAGCGCATGGTGCGCGACATGCTGCCGGCGATCGCGGCGAAGTCCGGCGGCGAATGGCGCTACGAGCTGAAGAACTTCAACCGCTCCATCGGCGCACGGCTCTCGGGGGAGATCGCGCGGCGCTGGGGCAACTACGGCATGAACGCGGCGCCCATCAGCGTGCGCTGCAGCGGCAATGCGGGCCAGAGCTTCGGTGTCTGGAACGCGGGCGGCCTGCACCTGTACCTGGAAGGCGATGCCAATGACTACGTCGGCAAGGGCATGGCGGGGGGACGCATCGTGCTGCGCCACCCGCGCACCGCGGCCTTCGTGGCGAAGGACACGGTCATCATGGGCAACACCTGCCTCTACGGCGCCACCGGCGGGGAGCTGTTCGCCGCCGGCATCGCCGGCGAGCGCTTCGCGGTGCGCAATTCCGGCGCGCTGGCCGTCATCGAGGGCGCGGGGGATCACTGCTGTGAATACATGACCGGCGGGGCGGTGTGCGTGCTCGGGCGCACCGGGGTGAACTTCGGTGCCGGCTTCACCGGCGGCTTCGCCTACGTGCTGGACCTGGAGCGCAATTTCGTCGACCGCTACAACCACGAGCTCATCGACATCAGCCGCATCCACCCCGAGGCCATGCAGTCACACGTGCAGCACCTGGAGGACCTGCTCGAGCGGCATGTGGCCGAGACCGGCAGTGTCTGGGCGGCGCAGATCATGAACGACCTGCGCACCTACCTGCCGAAGTTCTGGGTGGTGAAGCCCAAGGCGGCCTCGATCGACTCGCTCATCGAGAACCTGCGGCGCGCCGCCTAGAGCCAGCTGCGAATGGCCGACAAGAACCTGCAGTTCCTCGACGTCCCGCGCACCGATCCGGCCAAGGCGCCCGTGGAAGTGCGCCTGCGCGACTTCCGCGAGATCTACGCCCCCCTGGACGCCGGCGCTGCCGGTCAGCAGGCGGGGCGCTGCCTCGCCTGCGGCAATCCCTTCTGCGAATGGAAGTGCCCGGTCCACAACTACATCCCCAACTGGCTGAAGCTGATCGAGGAGGGCAACCTGTTCGAGGCAGCGGAGCTCTCGCACAAGACCAACTCGCTCCCCGAGGTGTGCGGCCGCATCTGCCCGCAGGACCGCCTGTGCGAGGGCGCGTGCACGCTCAACGACGGGCTGGGAGCGGTCACCATCGGCGCCATCGAGAAATACATCACCGATGAGGCGTTCAAGGCCGGCTGGAAGCCGGACATGTCCAACGTGCAGGTGAGCGGCAAGCGCGTCGCCATCGTCGGCGCCGGGCCCGCGGGCCTGGGATGCGCGGACATCCTGGTGCGCAACGGCGTGACGCCGATCGTGTTCGATCGTCACGAGCGTATCGGCGGCCTGCTGACGTTCGGCATCCCGCCCTTCAAGCTCGAGAAGGAAGTGCTGGAGAAGCGCCGCGAGATCATGCAGGGCATGGGCGTCGAGTTTCGTCTGGGCGTCGAGGTCGGCGCCGAGCTGCCCTTCGATGAACTGCTTGCGGAGTACGACGCGGTTTTTCTGGGGATGGGAACCTATGCGGCGGTGCGCGGCGGCTTCGCCGGCGAGGACCTGCCCGGCGTGCACGAGGCGCTGCCCTATCTCATTTCCAACATCCGCCACGAGCTCGAACTGCCGGGAGCAGCGGGACAGCTCATCAGCATGCGCGGCAAGCGTGTGGTGGTGCTCGGCGGCGGCGACACCGCGATGGACTGCAATCGCACGGCACTGCGCCAGGGCGCCGAGTCGGTCACCTGCACCTATCGCCGCGACGAGGGCAACATGCCCGGCTCGCGGCGCGACTACAGGAACAGCCGCGAGGAGGGCGTGGAGTTCTGCTTCAATCGCCAGCCGATCGAGATCCTGGGCGGGGAGGCGGTCGAGGGCGTGGAGCTCGTGACCACGCAGCTCGGTGCGCCCGATGCGCGCGGGCGGCGCGTGCCGCAGGTCGTACCGGGTTCCGAGGAGATCGTGGCGGCGGACGCCGTCATCATTGCCTTTGGCTTTCTGCCGAGTCCGCCGCCATGGTTCGGCCCGCACGAAATCCGGCTGCACGACAGCGGCCGCGTGCGGGTCTCGGCGGCGGCGGCGCGCCCCTTTCAGACTACCAACCCCAAGGTGTTTGCCGGTGGTGACATGGTGCGCGGCTCGGACCTGGTAGTGACCGCGGTGTTTGAAGGCCGCGAGGCGGCGCGCGGGATCCTCAACTACCTGGACTTAGCGTAGGGCAACCGGGCCGCCAGGTGCGCGCGCCACCGGCGAAAAAAAGCCCCGCGCGGTGGCGGGGCCTTTTAGTTTCATCGCCTCGAACGACCCGGTGGTTCGCTGTCAGCTTCCTTCCGAGCAGCGCTGCGGACCTCAGTCCACGCCGCGATCGGCACGTCGCGTCATCACGAGCATCTACATTTTTCCGGCTGAAACGTTTGGAGCTCAGGCTCCGGCTTCTATCGCGAGGCCCGCGTGTCCCTCCACGCGTTGTGTCGTTCCTGACAGCCACAACAAGTTCGCAACTGTCTTACCCGTGCCCGCTTCGATCCCCGAGTTTTCTTTTGTAATCCGTCCTCGCGTCCCATTGCTTCTGCGCATCACCGTCGCAACAACACAGACAGCCGTTACAAAAAAATCTTTTACCGACGGTATCTTGGAAGCCAATTGTACTCATTCCAAGCTAAAAAGCGATGTCGTGAATTAGAGACATGGACGCAAACACAGATGCGACATAAGGGGGTGAAGGCTGCCGTGCCGCGCCCGGCGAGGGCGGTGCGCCCGTCAGCGGACGAGGCGCACCTGGAGGCGCACGCCGGCTCCGTCCGGGAGGTTGGAGGCGCAGGCCGCGCCGCCGTGGAACTCGGCAATCAGGCGCACGATGTACAGGCCCAGGCCGAAGTGCGGCCGGTTGTCCTGCCCGGTGCGCGACTGCCACAGTGACTCGAACAGGCGGCCCTCGACATGCAGCGGCAGCGGGGAGCCGGGGTTGTCGACCTCGATGAGCGCGGCGGGCCCTTCCAGCCGCAGGCGCACCGTGATGGTGGCCCCCGGCGGGCTGAAATCCACGCCGTTGTCGATGAGCTTGTCGAGCATCTGCACGATCAGATCCGGCGCCCCGTGCACCGTGACGGGGGGGGCCGGGGTCTCGAGCGCGAACTGGCGCTCCGGGAACGCCCCGCGGTAGGCGGCCACCGCCGAGGTCAGCAGCGGCACCAGGTCGAAGTCCACCCGCTCGGCGGCGCCGATGGCCTCCTCCACCCGCGTTGCGGCCCCCATCGCCACGAGGATCGAGTTGAGCCGCTCGCTGCCCTGGCGGGCGCGCTCCAGGTACGGCCGGGCTTCCGCCGGCAGGTGCTCGGATTCGAGGTTGTCGAGCGAGGAGCGCACGATCGTGAGGGGCGTGCGGATCTCGTGGGCGAGCTTGCCGGCGAGCGTGCGCAGGTAACTGGTGTACTCGTTGAGGCGCGTCAGCAGGGTGGAGAAGCTGCGGGCGACATCCCCCAGCTCATCACGCGCGGCGGTCTCGGGAAAGGTGGTGACGAGCCCGGAGCGGGTGAGGGCGGACTCGCTCGCGCGCCGCAGGCGCGACAGGCGCAGCGCCAGCCACGCCGCAAAGGCGAGGATCGCCCCCACCACGATGGCGCTCGTGGCGAGCGTGAAATTGAGCATGTGCGTCAGGGCGCGGTCGCGCAGGCGGATCCAGCGATTGGCGCTTTGCGCCACCTCGAGCCGGCCGATGACCAGGGCCCGGTCGCGGTCGTAGATCGGACTCGCCGCCTCGAGCGGGAGGCGCTCGTCCGGCCGGTCGATGAAGCGCCGGTAAAGGCGCGCGAGGATCGGGGCCTCCGGACCGAGCCCGGCCGGCTGTGCCAGCGCGTCCGCGCGCGCCAGCACCCGCCCGGCCGGGGTCGCGACCGAGAGTTTCAGTCCGGGCTGCACGAACTGGGCGAGATAACTGTGCAGTTCCGGGGCCGCCAGGATCAGGTGTCCGATGGTGTGCAGGTCATCGGTGCGCAGCGTGCCGTAGCTCACCGCGGGGCCCCCGCGCGCGTCGCGATCATCGATCAGCACCCCGAACCCCTTGCCGATCATCGACAAGGGTATGCGCGCCTCGACCCGGTAGCCCTCGGCCGTGGGCCGCCAGACGCCGCGGATGCGCGGCTCGATACGCGCCGCCCTGCGCCCGTATTCGCCGCTCTCGATGCGCCGCGCGCTCACCGCCCCGGGAGCGGTGGCGGCGAGGAACACCTGCTGCTGCATGCCCTCGCGGTCCTCGAACCCGAGCCACACCCGGTCACCGAAGGTGGCAGGTTCCAGAAAGTTGCTGCCGGGAACCTCGAACAGCGGGTGCTCGTCGTGCACCTCGAGTGCCACGTACAGCATGCGCTCGTGCACGCCGGTGACCACCGCGAAGCGATGCTGCGCGTCCTGGTCGAAATGCGTCCAGGCGGCCGGGTCGCGCGGCCAGTCCTCCGCATAGCCGTCAAGCAGCGGCGCGGCGGTCAGCGTCGCCGGTTCCAGGTCGTAGGGCGTGGGCTTGAAGAAGTCCGGATCCGTGGCCGACTCCGGCGGCGCGACGCTGCCGCCCTGGGCGCTGTCCGCGTGCGCCTCGGCGGGGGCGCCCTCGGGCGCCGCCGGCGTCTCGCGATAGAGCAGGTCGGTGCGCCCCTGCAGCGAGGTCGCGATGGTCTGCGCCACGGCCTGCAGCGAGTCGGCCTCCCCCTGGCGCAGCGCCGACTCCATCTCGCGCGCGTAGCGGCAGCCGGCCCAGGGCAGCACCAGCGTGGCGAGGCCGAGCATCAGCAGCTTCAGGCGCAGCGACATCCGTGGGCGTGCCTATTCGACCCAGCGGTAGCCCATGCCGTAGACGGTCTGGAGCGCGTCGAACTGGGGCGCGACGCTCTGGAACTTGCGGCGGATACGCTTCACGTGCGAGGTGATGGTGTTGTCGTCGAGCACCACGCTGGCCGCATCCATCAGCTGCTGCCGGTTGCGCACGTGACCCGGGTGGCGCGCGAGCGCGTGCACGATCCAGAACTCGGTGAGCGACAGCAGCACCACCTTGCCGTCCCATTGCGCGCTCATGCGCTCGGCATCGAGCGTGAGCGCGCCGCGGCGGATGACATCCACCGGGGCCTGGGGCTTGCGCAGCGCCTCCACGCGCCGGAACAGCGCGTTCACGCGCGCGATCAGGTGCGGGATGCTCAGGTCCTTGGTGAGAAAGTCATCGGCCCCGAGCCGCAGTCCCGAGACCGCATCCAGCTCGCTGTCGCGCGCGGTAAGGAAGATGATCGGCAGCTCGGCCGAGAGTGCCCGCAGCTGCCGGCACAGCTCGAAGCCGCCCTCGGGTTCATCCTCCAGCGAGATGTCGATGACGGCAAGATCCGGCAGGCGCTGCGTGAAGGCGGCCAGCGCCTGGGCGCGATTGGCGTACGCGCGCACCGCATAGCCTTCGCGGGTGAAGGCGGCCGCGTAGTTGTCGCGCAGCGCGGGTTCGTCCTCGATGATAGCCACGAGTCGCTTCATGGGCCTCAAGGCTACAGGCTGCGCGGCGCGCGTGAAAGCCGCCGCGCGGCGCCACATTGCGCCACAATCCGTCACCACATCCGCATGCTTGCGCCCGCGCGCTGCTCTGCCCGTGGGTCGAAATACTCCCGATGTCGAAAACACGGGAGACCTCCATGAGTTCGCACACGCAGCCGCCATGCACCGCAGTGCCTGCCCGGGAAACGCTCATCAACTGGCTGGCGCTGCTGGTGCTGCTGGCGCTCGGGGTGAGCTGCTCGCCGGCCGATGCCGGCAGCATCCCCGACGAGCGCGCCGGCAGCCTGCTGCTGAAGTCCTCCGCGGACGCCGTGCCGCTCGAGGCGCTGCGCCAGCTGACCCGCATGCACGCGACGGTGACCGGCAACGTGGCGCGCGTTGAGGTCACGCAGACCTTCACCAACCAGAGCAGCGACTGGATGGAGGGGATGTACGTATTTCCGCTGCCGGCCGACAGCGCCGTCGATGAACTGCGGATGCAGATCGGCGAACGCACCATCGTCGGGCAGATCCGCGAGCGCGCCGCGGCGCGCGCCGCCTACGAGGCCGCCAGGTCCGAGGGCCGCCAGGCGAGCCTCGTCGATCAGCAGCGCCCCAACATGTTTGCCACGAGTGTCGCCAACATCCCCCCCGCGGGCACCATCACCGTCACCATCGCCTACCTCGACTCGATCGCCTATCGCGACGGGCGCTACACCCTGTCGCTGCCCCTGAGCATCACGCCGCGCTATACCCCGGGTGCGGGTTCGGACGCGGACGGCGCCGTGATCCCGGCGGCGGCCATGTCCCCCGAGCAGGTCAGCGGCGCCACGCAGAACGTCGCCATCGAGGTGGATCTTGAGCCGGGCTTCGCGCTCGGCGCGGTGCAGAGCCTCTATCACGCCGTCACCGAGACTGCGGGCGCGAACGGCAGGCGCATCAGCTTCAGTGCGAGCGAGGCGCCGGCGGATCGCGACTTCGAGCTCACCTGGAAGCCGCAGCTCGCCCCCGAGACGCAGGCGGCGGCCTTCAGCGAGCGTGACGGAAATGATGCCTTCGTACTGCTGATGCTCACGCCCCCGCAGATGACGAGCCGGCAGGCCGGTGCGCGCGAAGTCATCTTCATCATCGACACTTCAGGCTCGATGCAGGGCCCCTCGATCGAGCAGGCGCGCGCCGCGCTGCGGCTCGGAGTCGCGCGCCTCAGGCCCGGCGATCGCTTCAACGTGATCCGCTTCAGTGACGCTGCGACGCGGCTCTTCCAGAAGCCCGAGGACGCCTCAGCCGCCAACATCGCCGCCGCGGGGCGCTTCATCGATGCGCTCTCGGCCAGCGGCGGTACCGAGATGCGCCCCGCGCTGCAGCTGGCCTTCGCCACGCAGCCCGGCGCGGACGCGCTGCGGCAGATCATCTTCATCACCGACGGCAGTGTCGGTAACGAAGGCGAGCTCGTGCGGCTGATCCACGATCGCATCGGCGCCGGCCGGCTGTTCACGGTCGGCATCGGCGCCGCTCCCAACGCCTACTTCATGCACGCCGCCGCGGCCGCGGGTCGCGGCAGCTACACCTTCATCGGCAACCGTGACCAGGTACAGGAGCGCATGTCGGATCTGTTCCGCAAGCTCGAGCAGCCGGCGCTGACGGACCTGCAGCTGCAGTTTCCCGGGGGAGCCGCCGCGGAACTGGCCGCGCCTCTGCCGGGGGACCTGTATGCGGGGGATCCCCTCGTGATCGCCGCGCGCGTTGCCAGCCTGCCGCAGGGGCTGCTCACGCTCTCCGGCAGCAGCGAGGGCCATGCCTGGGTTCGCCAGGTACCGCTCACCGGCGTCACTGGCCAGTCCGGGGTGGGGAAGCTGTGGGCACGCCAGCGCATCGCCGAGCTCTCCGCACAGCGCACCTACGGCCCCGACGCGCCGGCCGCCGAGCGCGCGATCCTCGAACTGGCGCTGGCGCATCACCTGGTGAGCGACTTCACCAGCCTGATCGCCGTCGACGTCACGCCGCTGCGTCCGCAGGAGGCACCCTACGAGCATGTGCAGGCGCCGACCGCGGCACCGCAGGGCAGCTACTGGGCGAACTCGACCGGCTTTGCCCGCACGGCGACTCCGGCCCCGCTGCTGCTGCTCATCGGGGTGTTCGCGCTCGCGCTCGCCGCCGTCGTCGGCACCGCCAGCGTGCGCCCCGGGGGCCGGCGCCCGGGACCGAGCGCGTGACCCGCGCGCGCGCGTTCGCCCTGCTTGCCGCGCTTGCCGGGGTCACCTGCCTCGCCGCGGGCGGCTGGATTTACCTGAAGGCATCCCTGGCGCAGGCGCTGATCGCGCACGCCTGGGAGCGCCGCGAGCACGGCGATGCGCACGCGCGCCCGTGGCCCTGGGCGGACACCGTGCCGGTCGCGCGGCTCTGGGTCCCAAATGGACCGGCACTCTATGTGCTCGAAGGCGACAGCGGCCGCAATCTGGCGTTCGGGCCGGCGCACGACCCGGCGAGCGTGCTGCCCGGGGAGCGGGGTAACAGCGTGATCGCGGGACATCGCGATACCGCGTTTCGGGCGCTACGGGGGCTGCAGCCGGGCGACCGGCTGCGCATCGAGCGCGGCGGCCGCAAGGTATGGTTCGCGGTGAGCGACGTGCGCGTCGTCGACAGTCGCCGCACTCGCATCGCACTTTCAGCCGAACGACCGCAACTGACGCTCGTGACCTGCTATCCGTTTGATGCCCTGGTTCCGGGGGGGCCGCTGCGCTGGGTCGTGACCGCAGATCTCGCACGCAGCGCCGCCGGCGCCGGTCCATCCGACTAACGCCACATTCGGGATGGCACCGGCCAGGGGCAACCGCGTCCGCGCCGCTTCATGACTCTCGTCGGGGGCGGTGTTTCTAAAGCGTTGGGCGCGAGTTCAAGGCTCCCGGCCGCATTCCCCGCAAGACCGCGCCCCTGGTGGCGCGTACGGGGTCGATTCCCTTCCTCGCGCGTGCCACAGGCAAGGCGAAGTCACAGGCCTGGATTGCGAATGCGACAGCAGGGCGCGGACCCGGATGAGTTCTTGGCGTGTCAGCGAGGCGCCTGTGCGCCTGGCCACCGGTTTTTAGCAGCTCCCGCCTTAGTCCCGATCCCACCAGGGGTACATCTGTGGCATGTCGGAGGAAACCTTGCTTACGAATTTTGGCGGCCGTTTTTCGAGGAAAGCCCGCACGCCTTCACGTCCGTCACTCTGGCTCAGTTCGAACACGGCCAACGACTCGACGAGGTGTGCCTCAAGAGCACTCGGAAGTGTCGAGTTTCGCCACAGCATCTGTCGGGTGACCGCCATGGCCACGGCGGAGTGGTTGCCGATGATGCGCTGCGCGAGCGTACGAGCTTCCACCAGCAGATTATCGGCGGTGACTACAGAGCGCAGTAGTCCGGCGGCCTGAGCGTCCGCGGCAGATATGAGCTCGCCGGTGTAACACCACTCCAGCGCCTTCTGCATGCCCACGAGTCGTGGCAGGAACCACGACGAGCACGATTCGGGGACGATTCCAATCCTGGCAAACACGAATCCGATGCGCGCCCCATCGGTCGCGAGGCGAAAATCCATGGGCAGAGTCATGGTCGCGCCGACGCCCACAGCATCGCCGTTTATCGCGGCTATCACCGGCTTGGTGCATTGGAAGATTGAAAGTACTACCCGCCCGCCCGTGTCGCGAACGCCCCGTTCCATCGCCGGTTCATGCAACCGCTGGCGCAGGTCCGTGAGCGTTGGTCGCAGTGATTCGTCCAGGCCGAAGACATTGCCTCCGACCGAGAGGTCCATGCCGGCGCAGAAGCTCTTGCCCGCGCCCGTTACGATGACCGCCCCGATGCCATCGTCGAAGTTCACCTGGGTGAAGGCTTCGACCAGATCATCCGCCATCTGCACCGTGAATGTATTGCGGCGTTCCGGCCGGTTCAGGGTGATCGTGAGCACGCGGTCGTGCACGTCACATGCGAGGGTTGAGAAACTCTTCACGGCTAGCTCCCCTGTGTCGGCCGCGCAGAATACTAAGCGTTGCCTACGATCGCGCTGGCCTCATATTCCCGTGTCAGCTCCTGCACCACCTCGGCGACCGAGGCGAGCGTGTGAATCGTTCCGACGCCCTGCCCGGCAGACCAGATGTCCCGCCAGACCTTCGCTGAGGAGTCACCCTCGCTCTCGGCGCCTACGACGTCGATGGTCTTCGGAGGCGTACCCGGTTCATCCGGGTTGTGACCTGCGGCCGCGATGCTCGCACGCAGGTAGCTAGCCGGAATGCCGCTGAATCTGGGCGTGTAAACGATATCCGCTGCAGTGCTCGACAGAATCATGCGCTTATATGCGTCCGTGGCGTTGGCCTCGATAGTGGGGATGAAGCGCGTCCCCAGATAGGCAAGGTCGGCGCCCAGAATCTGGGCGGCACGAATCGCGCGTCCGCACGATATCGCACCCGACAGAATTATTGGACCGGCGAAGAATTCTCTTACTTCGGTTACCAATGCAAACGGGCTCAGGGTTCCGGCGTGGCCACCCGCTCCGGCGCATACCAGGATGAGACCATCGACCCCGGCTGCGATGGCCTTTTGCGCGTGCCGTACGTTGGTGACGTCGTGAAACACAATGCCACCATAGGCGTGCACCCGCTCGACGATGCCGTGTGGCGCGCCGACGCTGGTAATGACATAGGGTACCTTGTGGCGGATTACGAGCTCGGTGTCACCCTCGAGGCGGTCATTGGTCCTGTGCACGATCAGATTGACGCCAAAGGGCGCAGCCCGCTGTGTCGGATGCTGCCGATCGTGCGCCTGCAACTCATCCTCGATCCTGGACAACCACTCATCCAGCGCCTTGATGGGGCGTGCATTCAATGCGGGGAACGATCCGGCGATACCGGCCTTGCACTGCGCCAGCACCAGCTCCGGAGTCGAGACAATGAACATAGGAGCACCGACTGCCGGAATGCGCAGGCGTCCCTGAAAGATTGAGGGTAGCGGCATCTGGTTAGGCCTCGGTTACAGCTCAGGCAGCTTGGCGCAAACCGCTCCACTCGGCGAGAATGTAATCCGCGGATCGTGCCGCCAGCGCAAGAGCGGTAAAGGTCGGATTGACAGCGCCACAGGTCGGAAACAGTCCCGGACCTGCGATGAAGAGATTTTCCACGTCGTGCGTCTGTCCGTAGGCATTGGCGACGGAGCGGGCGGGGTCCTTGCCCATCACGGTGCCCCCCATCAGGTGCTCGGTACGCGGCGGCGCAGCCCAGACCTCGCTGGCCCCCGCCGCGCTCAGTAGCTGCTTGCCCTCCTCAGTGGCAGCGGCGATGGCGCCGCGCGTGTCGTCGCTCAGTGAGTGCACGACGCGCGCCAGGGCAGCGTCGTGCCGATCCTTCTCCGGCGAGAGCTCGACGCGGTTGGCGACGGCTGGCAGGCTGTCGCAGAGAGCGGACATGGTTCCAAGATTGAGCGCCGCCTTGCGCATGAACTCGGTGAGCGCAGCACCGCACAGATCGACGCGCGCATTCGCGATGCCGCCGATATCCGCAAGCTTGAGCGCGTTGCCGATGCGAAAGGTGTATCCCGGCTTGTAAGGACCGGGCGTGCCGGTGCGGTAGGAATCCTGCGAGAACAGCTGACCGCCGGTGCGGCCGAGGTGATTGTCGGTGGGCTCGTTGAACATGCCGTACAGCGATACCGCGCCGTGCGACATCAGATAGTGGCCCACGAGGCCGCTCGAGTTGGCCAGTCCGTCCGGGTGCTGCGCATTGGCTGAGTTGAGGAGAAGGCGTGGGTTTTGCACCGCGAAGGCTGCGAGGATGATGGCTTTCGCGTGCAGCGTCCGTCGTTGACCTTGCCCGTTGACGTACTCAACGGCCTGCGCGCGCTTTCCGGAAGCGCCGGTGGTGATCCGAAGCACGCTCGCGTCGTAGAGCGTCTCGACCCCGTGCCTCTGCAGAGTCTCGCCGTAGATGGCAATCGGGTTGGCGAGCGCGCCGGTCGGACAGCCGGCATCACACCAGCCGTCCTGGATGCAGGCGGGGCGACCGTTATAGGCCACGGAGTTGATCGCCATCGGTAGAGGCGCTACACGTTGTCCGCGCTTTTCGAAGCCGTGCGCGATGAGCTGCCCTTGGCGAAATACCGGTTGGGGCGGCATCGGATATGGGTCACCGGGCGGCCGCCATACCTCCAGTTGGGCATCCCCGGAAATGCCGATCTCCGCTTGCAGCGCGTCGTAATAGGGGCGCAGGTCCTCGTAGCGCATGGGCCAGTCGAGGCCGGCGCCGTGGAGGCTGGCAACCGCAAAGTCCTCGCGATGCAGGCGGAACCAACAGGCATAGTGATGCAGGGCGGAGCCTCCGCGGCCCCAGCCGGCCTCAAAGGGAAACGCCACCGGGTCCTTGCCGGCGACCCGCACCGGGGATCCGCCCCACTTGAGGCGCCGCGACCAGACCGTGGAGCTCACCAGATCCGATAGGGCGCGGTTGGGACCGCCTTCGAGGATGACCACCTTGTGGCCTTTCGCGGCCAGACGTGCCGCCAGCAGCGTCCCGGTCGCGCCGCTGCCGACAATGGCGATATCAGCCTCACTCACACTGAGGGCCAGCCGTGCGGCGGAGCGATGTGCGCCATGTACGGCACTCGAAGCTGCTGATAGGCAGCGATCGGGCTGTAGAGCGCATCAACCGCGTCGCTGCGCAACGCGAAATACACCAGCGATTGCGGCGGCCCGCGCCACGGGTCGAGCTGAGCGCGTGCCAGGCCAGCGATGAACTCTCCTTGGGCTCGCGGCGACAGCCCCCCGAGCGATGAGCGAAACTCCTGACGGCAGTACCGTTCGATCTCATCCAGTGCCGACCGATAGAACTGTCCGATCGGGATCGGCAGGCTGACAAAGCGATAGCACAGCCACGGGTCCGGGCGGCCGAGCATCGTTGCGACGAACTCCACTACGCCGGCGGCAGCGGCGCCTGGCACGAGGATATCCGCGCAGACTCCGAGCGTGGCGCGCTGCGTGGCGGTCAGAGCGGGCGAGCGTTCGGGCTCGGTGGCAAGCCCTGGCCAAATCCGCGCGACCATGGCCAGGGCCAGCAATCTGCCGAAGAAGCTCCGCCGCGCCGTATCAGGATGATCGCTGGTAGCGGCGCCCATGAGTTCAGCTCACAGGCGCAAGCCGCCGTCCACGCTCAGGGTCTGACCCGTGATCCAGCCCGAGGCGTCGCTGGCCAGGAAGGCCACCACCTTTGCGATGTCCTGTGGCTGGCCGAGGCGACCCAAGACCGTGCGGCTGATCAGGAATCCCCGGATGTCGCTGCTGATTTGCAGCAGATCCGTTTCTGTCGGTCCCGGCGCCACGGCGTTGACGCGAATCTTTCGCGGTCCGAGCTCCTGGGCGAGCACGCGGGTCAGAGCCTCCACCGCCGCCTTGGTCGCGGCATACAGTGCCTGTGCCGGGATCGGCTGCATGACGATCGCGGAGCTCACATTGATGACGACCCCACCATTGGAGCCGAAGGCAGCTGCCGCGCGCTGTGTGGCCAGCAGCACGGAGCGCACGTTGGCTGCCGTGGCATCGTCGATCGCCTGTTTGCTGAGGTGCTCGAGCGGCAGGGTGGCGCCCACGCCTGCGTTGTTGACGAGGATGTCGAGGCCGCCGAAGTGCTCTTTGGCGGCGGCAAACAGGCGATCGAGCTCCTCGGGCTCCTGCACGTTGGCGCGGAAGGCAACCGCCGCATGCCCGGCCGCGCGGATCTCCGCGACCACCGCCTCGGCGCGCTCTTTCTGTTGAACATAGTTGACGATGACGCGACAGCCGCCGGCAGCGAGCTCCAGGGCCACGGCGCGCCCGATGCCACGGCTGGCACCGGTAACGATCGCACTTCTATGGGTGTTGCCGGTCACTGCTCATTCTCGGTCAGGGCCGCGGGAAGGCTCAGATCGTAGCGAAGTCCCGGTCGCGGCTCTGTTGGCAAACCGCAATGGCTTATGCCCAACTGCAACGCCGTGATCCGACTGGCCGCAGATGGGATTTGCCGATATGCACTCAATGCTACGCTCGTTGGCCGATCAGGCGGCAATAGAATGGGCGACCGCATGGCTACCGAAGATGTCGAGAGCGTGCTCCTGCGCGGATCGGTACGGGACATCGGTGCCGCGCTGCGATCCCGGCGCCTTTCCGTCCAGGAGCTGACGGCTTGGTGTCTCGCGCGGATTGCGAAGCTGAATCACGCCGGACCGAACCTCAACGCCGTCCGCGCCGTCGGCCAGCGCGTCCTGGAAGAAGCCAAGGCCCTCGATGCGCAGCTCGCTGCGAATCAGGACCGCGGTCCGCTCATGGGAATTCCGGTGCTGATCAAGGACAACGTCTTCATCGCTGACGAGTACACCACCAGTGCCGGTGCGGCGGCGCTGGCCGACTTTGTGCCGCGTACCACCGCAACCGTCGTCCGGCGGCTGCGCGAGGCCGGGGCCATCGTGCTCGGGAAAACCAACCTCACCGAGTTCGCAGACTACGTCGCCGACGTCATGCCGGCGGAATTCAGCAGCGCCGGCGGCGTGGTGCGCAACCCTCATGGCATCGCCTACGGCCGCGGCCAGGGTTCCAGTGTCGGCTCGGCGGCAGCGGTCGCCGCCGGTTTTGCCCCGATTGCCATCGGTGGCGAGACCCAGAACTCCATCCAGACGCCGGCGAGCTATTCGTCGGTCGTCGGATTCAAGCCCAGCGTGGGCGCGGTCAGCCGTGTAGGTATTGTCCCGCTGGTGCCGAGCCAGGATGCGCCCGGAGCGCTTACGCGCTGCGTCGAAGATGCCAAGCTGGTTTTCGACGTGATCGGTGGCGCCGATCCCCGGGACGGTGTGACCTTTTTCACTCCGAGCGACCACATCGGCGCGCGGGATATTGATCGGGTGTCGAGTGTGCGTATCGGGGTTCCGCGTCGCGCAATGGCGGATCGAGCGGACTTCTCAGGCGTGTCGGCACTGTTAGATGACGTCCTGGCCCGGCTCGCACGGGCGGGCGCCTGCATCGTGGATCCCTGCGACCTGCCGAGCGCCGAGCAGCTGCTGGAGGTGCGCTCGTGCGTATTTCGCACCGAATTCAAGGCGTCCCTCAATGCCTTCCTGGATGACCAGGGTTCACCGTGTGGCATCTCATCGCTGGAGGTACTGATTCGCTGGAATGAAGCGCATCCGGAGCGGATTCCGTATGGCCAGTCGCTGCTGCTCGCGGCCAATGAGACCAAGGGTCTGCGTGACCCGGTTTACCAGGCCGATCGGGCTCGCGACATCGCCCTCAGCTGTACTGGCGGAATCGATGCTGCGCTGGCGGCGGGCCATGCGGACGTGCTGCTGGCCCCGATGGGCGCGGCTGCCAAGTGCACCGGCAAAGCCGGCGCACCGACGCTGGCCATTCCTGCCGGCCTCGACAGCCACGGCGTACCCTTCGGTGTGACCCTGTACACCTCACGGGGCCGGGACGCATTGCTGCTGGCGGTCGGGCGACTCGTAGAGCGTGCCATCGGGGAGCGATGCCTGCCGGCGCTCTAGCCCCCCGTCTGCGATCAGGGCGTTGCGGGGTGACCGCCCTTATCGCCCAGCTGCTCGCGCAACACGCGCTTGAGCACCTTGCCGCTCGCGCTCTTAGGCAATGCCGGCACAAAGATCACGTGCTTGGGCGCCTTGAAGTCGGCAAGCAGGGCCCTGCAATGCTGGACCACGGCCCCTGCCGTGAGCGCCTCGCCCTCCTTGATGACGATTACCGCAGCGATGGCCTCGATCCACAGCGGATCGGGCAGCCCGATCACGGCCACCTCCGAGACCTGCGCCAGGCGATAGATTGTGTCTTCAACCTCACGGCTCGCGACATTCTCGCCGCCCGACTTGATCATGTCCTTCTTGCGGTCGACGATCGTGATGTAGCCCTCATCGTCGATCGTCGCCAGGTCGCCGCTGTGAAACCAGCCGCCAGCGAATGCCAGTCGGGTGCGCTCCGGGTCATGAAAGTAGCCGCGCATGAGCTGCGGTGAGCGATGCACGACCTCGCCGACCTGACCCGGGGCGACGTCGGCCCCGGCATCGTCTACCACGCGCGTCTCGACATTGAGCACGGCGCGTCCGCATGAGCCGGGCTTGCGCAGCTGGTCCTCCGGCTGCAGCGCGGTGGCCACCCCGGTAATTTCCGTCTGTCCGTACAGATTCCACAGCAGCAGCTCAGGCAGGCGAGAGCGCAATTCGTGCAGGACCTCCAGCGGCATGATGGAGGCGCCAAAGTACCCCTTGCGCAGGCTGCGCAGCGCGTGCGCATTGAAGGCACGACTGCGCAGCAACGTGATCCACACGGTCGGTGGCAGGAACAGCGACGTGATCTGGTGCTGCTCGATGAGGGCGAGCAGATTTTCCGGGCTCGGCCGGCTGGTGATGACATTGATGGCGCCGACGTACAGGCACGGGCCCAGGAAGGCGTCGAGCTGCGCGCAGTGGAACAGGGGCAGCGCGTGCAGCATGTGGTCCTCAGGACTGATGTGACCGGCCGCCATGGAGCTTACGTACTCGCTGACCACCGCCTCGTGGGTGAGCATCGCACCCTTGGGGAGTGACTCGGTGCCGCTGGTGTAGCTGATCTGCGCGAGCGAGTCTCCGCCCACCGCGTCCGGCACCTCGAAATCCGCCGACGCTGCCGCCAGCAGCTGCTCGAAGGTTTGCAGATCAGCGGGGGGCTGCGTCGGTTCCTCGCTCGGAAGCCAGAACAGGTGTTGCAGGCTCGGCGTCTTCGCGGCGACCTCCC
>Ga0207693_10000277_pt1 | contig 47557 bp, 37 predicted proteins | sample LARL81metaG_FD_184347 | JGI IMG/M metagenome (GOLD analysis project Ga0207693, IMG submission 184347) | Corn, switchgrass and miscanthus rhizosphere microbial communities from Kellogg Biological Station, Michigan, USA - LAR L8-1 metaG... | ecosystem: Host-associated > Plants > Roots >... | reverse complement strand
CGAGGCCGATTTCGGTGTCACCTCGCCCACCGAGCGGCCATCGACCATGCTGGCGGCGAAGTCGACACGATGGTGCAGTGTGATGGGCGCAACCGTGCCGTGCTGGGAAAGTGCTACAGCCGTTTCCCCGGTGATGCGCGCCCGTGCGGTAGCACCGTTCATCACGAAGATGAGCGGTTTGCCGTGACGTTCGGCAATGTCGACCGTGGCGCCGACCGAACGCAGATCGTGCGGGCTCGGCCGAGTTGGAATCACCACCAGATCGGCGTGGGCGACGACCTGCGAGATCGAGTCGGTGATCGCCGGCGGCGTGTCGACGACGGCAAGCTTGATGCCGCTTTGGCGCAGCTGTTCGAGTGCTTCGCTCAATTGCAACATGCCCACTTTGGCAAAGTGCGGCGACGTCGCCTCGCGCGCGTTCCACCATTGCGCGAGACTGCCCTGCGGGTCGGTGTCGATGAGCGCAACCGGACCGATGTTCGCCTTGTCGGCCTCGACCGCCAGATGACCCGAAAGAGTCGTCTTGCCCGAGCCGCCCTTTTGCGACGCCATCACCAGAACGTGCATTTGGTCCTTTCGGCGGAGTGCCCGCGCCGACACAGAATTAGTCGGCATTAGAACGAACACGTCTTACGTCGCGCTGAAATCGAAGCGTGACATTTGCCTCTGTTTCGTCGAGCATTTGATTCGAACTGTCGGAAATCCTGGGCATGGCTGCAGCGCGCGGATTTTTGGGGCGCGCGGGTTTCGCGGTCCTGGCCAACCTAGTGCTGTGCGCGGCGACACCTGTAGCGGCACCGCCGATTGCGGATTGGTCCAATATCGAGACAGTTCTCGTCACAGCGAAACATCCGGGTCCAGCGCTGTGGCATGTGGTGCGCGGCCAATCGGAAGTCTGGATTTTGCCGACGGTCGAACCATCGCCAAGTGATCTTAAATGGGACACGAGCGACGTCGCGCATTTGCTGAAGGGCTCGAAGATCCTCTTGTTGCCGCCGCGCGGACAGGTCGGCCTCATCGAAGGCACCTGGTTCGTGTTGACGGGACTCGGCACGCTAGAACTACCGCAGGGAACGACGCTTGAAGCATCGCTTCCCGAAGCGCTGAAAGACCGTTTCGTCGCCGCACGCGTCGTATTGCACGAGGCCGCCGACCGCTACGAGAAATATCTGCCGGCAGTCGCCGCCGTCGTACTCGAATCCGATTTTTGGAACGCGAACGGCCTGAAGTTCAATAATGCGCAAAAAACCGTCGAGCGCTTGGCCACACAGGCGCTGGTGCCTGCGCGCACCATCGCGCTTTACTCCGCGATGGACGTCATCCACGACGTGCCGAAACTCTCGCCGGCCGCCAATCTCATTTGCCTCGAAGATGCGCTGAATGACATCGACGTCGAGACCGTCCATGCCGCCTTGGCGGCGAAAGCTTGGGCAAGCGGCGATCTCGACGGCATGAAGGCGCATTACTCTGAAACCAGGCTCGACTCTTGCCTGCAACAGAGCGGCGCCTACACCGCACTGCGCGACAAGGAGATTTCCGATGTGGCGGACGCGATAACGAGCGCGCTCGACAAACCCGGCAAGAGCTTTGCGATCATGCCGATCGGCATCTGGCTGCGCAAAGGCGGCGTACTGGAACGGCTCCAAGCAGCAGGTCTTACGATCAGCGGCGGCTAAACCAGCGCGGCTTGGGTCTTGGCTCCGATTTCGTCGCGCGTGACGCCAGGAGCAATCTCGAACACCTTCAGGCCGCCCGGCACCACATCGAAGACGCCGAGATTGGTGATGATGCGATGCACACAGGCCCTTCCGGTCAGCGGTAAGGTGCATTGCTTGAGGAGCTTGGAATTTCCTGCCCTGTCGGTGTGATCCATGGTGACGATGCAGCGCTTGACCCCGGCGACCAGATCCATCGCGCCGCCCATGCCCTTGACGAGCTTGCCCGGCACCATCCAGTTGGCAAGATCGCCAGTTTCGGAGACTTCCATCGCGCCCAGAATCGAAAGATCGATGTGGCCGCCGCGAATCATCGCAAAACTTTCGGCTGAGGAAAAATAAGAGGTGCGGTCGAGTTCGGTGATCGTCTGCTTGCCGGCGTTGATCAGATCGGGATCGACTTCGTTCTCGCGCGGGAACGGCCCCATGCCGAGCATGCCGTTCTCCGACTGCAAGGTCACGTCCATGCCGTCCGGGATGTAGTTCGCCACCAGTGTCGGGATGCCAATGCCGAGATTGACGTAGAAACCGTCGCGCAGTTCGCGCGCCGCCACCTTTGCCAGATCATCGCGTGTCCAGGCCATCAGGCAGCCTCCCGCACGGTGCGCTTTTCGATGCGCTTTTCGTAATTGTGACCGAGCACCAGCCGCTTTACGAATATGCCGGGCGTGTGAATGGCATCAGCATCGAGCGTGCCGACCGGCACCAACTCTTCGACCTCGGCGACGGTGACCTTGCCGGCCGTTGCCATCATCGGATTGAAGTTGCGCGCCGTCTTGCGGTAGACGAGGTTTCCTTGCGCATCGCCGCGCCATGCCTTGACGAGCGAAAGATCCGCGATGAGCGCGCGTTCCAGGATGTAGGTCTGTCCGTCGAACTCCTTTTGCTCCTTGCCCTCGGCGATGAGCGTGCCGACGCCGGTCTTGGTGTAGAAGCCTGGAATGCCGGCGCCGCCGGCGCGGATGCGTTCGGCCAGCGTGCCTTGCGGATTGAATTCCAGTTCCAGCTCGTGTGCGAGATATTGCCGCTCGAACGTCTCGTTCTCTCCGACATAGGAGGAGATCATCTTCTTGATCTGACGGGTTTGGAGGAGCAGTCCGAGACCGAAGTCATCGACCCCGGCATTGTTCGAAATGACCGTCAGATTCTTCACGCGACTGTCGCGCAATGCGGTGATGAGCTTTTCCGGAATGCCGCAAAGACCAAAGCCGCCGGACATGATCGTCATGCCGTCGAAGAGAAGCCCGTCGAGGGCCGATTTGGTATCGGGATGAACTTTGTTCATGGATGATCCGCAGTTGGAGCGCGCGACTATAGCGCGTGTCATTGCGTCCAGGTAAATCCACCGCGAATGATCCTGGGCGCGGAGAAATTCGTCACAAAATCGGCGCTCTTGGTCGTGGCGATGCGCGTGTTGAGGAGATTGTCGCCCGCAACATAGGCAGAAAGCCCGTCCCACAGGCGCCAGGACACTCGCGCATCGACCGTGGTCGCCGGCGCCAGCGCCAGCGTGTTCTGATCGTCGGCAAAACGCGTACTCTCATAACGCACGTCCGCTTCGATGGTCAGAGGCTCGAGCGGCGTGGCGCGAAAGCCGCCGGTGAGTGTGAATCGCGGCGCCTGCGCGGGACGCTTGCCGGTCAATTGCGGCGCGGAGACACCGCCGCGCACCTCGGCATCGACATAATCGAATGCCGCGTTCAGTTGCAGCCAATCCGTGGCGTGCCAGTGGCCTTCGGTTTCGACACCGATGGCGTTGATGTTACCGGCGTTTCGACGTTGGATCAGCAACCCGCCGGCGGGCACGGTGCCGACGCCAGGTACGACGACCGGCCCCGGCTGCACCGTCACATTGGTAATGGCACGGTGTAGCTGATTGACAAAGCCCGTCACGTTCCAAGCGAACGAATCCGTTGCCTGACCGAGACCGAGTTCGACGCCATATAACTCCTCAGGCGTGAGTCCGGGATTGGCTTCGGTGATGTTGTTACCGAGCCGGAACGGTCGATAGAGTTCGTTCAACGTCGGTGCACGGAAGCCGGCATAGGCAGCCGAGCGCAGATACAGACCGTCACCCAATTCGCGCCGTGCGCCGAGCCGCGCAGTCGGCACGATGCCGCTTTTCGATGGAAAGCGCTGATGCACGACGACTGCTCCCGTCGCAAGCGTGGTCTGAATCAGGTGTCCGCCGGTCGATGCCCATTGATCGCCACGCAAACCCGCGGTGACCAACCAATCGTCGAAGCGGCTGGCGGCTTCCAGATAGAGCCCGCCCACGAAGGTACGCCCGCCGCTGATGCGGCCCTTGGTGAAGGCGCCGGAGATGAAGGTGAAGTGTTCTTTGGAATCGCCCTGCGTAAAGCGCGCATCGCTGCCGACCTCCCAGTCGAGCCAAGAGGAACTGCCGCGCAGTGCCGCGCTGAAACCCCATCCGAGCGCAGGCGTCGAGAATTGATCGTTGGTTGGCGTCGTCGACACGCGACCCGGCGCAATCGAAACCGATGTGTTGGAGAAGCCCGAGCTGCGCAGCCAGGCCTGCATGCGATAACCGAGCGAGTCTGTGTTTTCGGGATGGGCCAGGGTCGCACTTGCGCTCACCCCATCGGCGGAAGATTGCGCGCCGACCAATCCGGAGTCGCGGTTCTCACCATAGGCAGAGACGCGCGCGGAGATGAGCGTGTCCGTCCAGGGCGTCGCTTCGGCGCGCAGCGAGATGTTGCGTGCATGCAGGTTGACATTGTCGTCCGCCGCACCGCGCTGTGCAGGCGAGACTGGAATCCAGCCATCGCTGTCCTCGATGGATGCGCTGGCAAAAAGCGAAAGCGGCCCGAGTATTTCACCGCCAGACGCCGCCGCGCGTTTGCCGTTCAAGCTCGCGAGCGAGGCGTCCGCCGCAACGAGACCTTCGCCGCGCGATTCCTCTAGCGCGACAACGCCGGTAAGCGCGCCGGCACCATAGGGACCGGCGCCGGCGCCGCGCACGATTTCGGCCGCAGCAATGTCTTCGACCGGCAATGACGACCAGATTATCCAGCCGCCGAACGGGTCGTTCTGCGGCACGCCATCGAGCGTGACAAGCGCACGGCCCGCACCGGACGGCGCGATCGAACGCAGCGATACGCCCTGCGTCGTCGGATTGGCCGACAAGCTCGAGTCACGACGAAAGAGCGAGAGACCCGGCACCTGTTCGAGCGCGGTATCGAGTTCGGTCACATTGCGGATGTCGTCGCCGCCGAGCGTGACGACGGAAAAGGCATCGTTGCCGACCGGATCGGGCGGCCGTGCGGTTACAACCACGGTCTCGACTGCTGCCGCCTCGCCTGCGCCTGACAGCAGCACGAGCGCGGTTCCGGCCAAATAAATCCAGCGACAGTTCATCGTCCCCCACCCTGCGCCACGATAGGCCCGCCTGCGCGATTGCGCCAAGCCGCGTCGCGCATCTCCGTCATGAAATGGCCGCAACAATCCAGCGCAGATAGCGCTTCGCGGTGCCACACAAAACTTTGTCATTCGAGTCAGACCGGAAAGGGCCGCCATAAGCCGTCAATTGACATGCTCGGCGATTTTCGTACTATGTACTAGTACAGCGTACGGAACCCATGCCAAGAGAACTGTCCGGCGAAAATGTGGACGCGGTGCGGGCCAAGATCGGTGCCGCGGCGACGGCCCTTTATGCCGCGAAGGGCGCGGATGCGATCACTATCCGCGACATCGCCCGAAAGCTCGGGCGCAGCCCGATGGGCCTCTACCACTATTTCGCGGATCGCGACGAGATTTTGGCGTTCGTGCGCGCCACTGCGTTCAACCGCTTTTCCGATGCGCTCGAAGCGGCCTTTGCGTCCGGCGGCGATGCCTTCGCGCGGGCACGCGCGGTGGGGCGCGCCTATCTCGAATTCGCCCTGCAAAATCCCAATGCCTATCGACTGATGTTCGACATGAGCCCGCCTGACGAGGCCAAGCATCGCGAGTTGCGCCGCGCCGGCGAACGGGCGGGCGAAACGGTCACGCGTCATGTCAAAGATTTGGCAGCGGCCGGAATCATAACAGGCGATCCGAGACTAATCGGCAACGCGCTATGGGCGGCGGCCCATGGCGTGATCGTGCTGCATCTGGCGGGCCGCCTGCCGAAAGGCATCGACGTCGATGAGCTCTACTTCGAGACCATGCGCCTGACGTTTCGCGGCGCCCGCACGCCGCCGGCGCGAGCCGCAAAGTCTGCGCGCAAGACGGCTCGTACACCCATCCATTCACCATCGTAGGGAAAGACCATCATGGCTCTCAAAGGTGCATTGAAGAAGCGACTGACCGTGCCGGTGATCGGCGCGCCGCTGTTCATCATTTCAGGCCCGGAACTCGTTCTTGCACAATGCAAGGCCGGCATCATAGGTGCCTTTCCCTCGCTCAACGCGCGGCCCATTTCCATGCTCGACGAATGGCTGGCGCAGATCACCGAAGAGCTCGCAGCCTACGATCGCGCGCACCCCGACGCGCCAAGCGCACCCTTTGCGGTCAACCAGATTGTGCACAAGACCAATGAGCGGCTGGAGCAGGACCTCGCACTCTGCGTCAAGTACAAGGCGCCGGTGGTGATCACCTCGCTCGGCGCACGCGAAGACGTCAATGCGGCGGTGCATTCCTATGGCGGCGTCGTGATGCACGACATCATCAACAACCGCTTCGCGCACAAGGCGATCGAGAAGGGCGCCGACGGCATCATCGCCGTCGCTGCCGGTGCGGGCGGGCATGCCGGCGTGCTCTCACCGTTCGCGCTCGTCGAGGAAATTCGCGAATGGTTCGACGGGCCCCTCGCACTTTCCGGCGCGATCGCCACCGGCCGCGCGGTGCTTGCGGCGCAGGCCGCAGGCGCGGACTTCGGCTATATCGGCTCTGCCTTCATCGCCACCAAGGAAGCGCGTGCGCCCGAGGGCTACAAGAGCATGATCGTCGAAAGTGCCGGAGACGACATCATCTACACCAACCTCTTCACCGGCGTGCACGGCAACTATTTGCGCCCGTCGGTTATCGCAGCGGGCCTCGATCCGGACAATCTACCGGTCTCCGATCCGTCGAAGATGAATTTCGGTTCGGGCGGCAACACCAAGGCCAAGGCCTGGAAGGACATTTGGGGCTGCGGCCAAGGCATCGGCCAAGTGAAAGGTGTCGGCAGCGCCGGTGAACTTGTCGCGCGGCTGAGACGCGAATATGACGAAGCGCTGGCGAAGCTGACCTTGAGCCAAAAGGAGCGCATCGCGGCATGATCAGAGCCGGAATCGGCGGTTGGAATTTCGAACCCTGGCGCGGCGTGTTTTTTCCCAAGGGCACGGCGAAGGCGAGAGAGCTTCAATATGCCAGCCGTCAGGTGACCACGATCGAAGTGAACGGCACGTACTACTCGACGTTCAAGCCGAACAGCTTTCGCAAGTGGCATGGCGAGACACCCGACGATTTCGTCTTCTCTCTGAAAGCCAATCGCTTTGCCACCAATCGCCGAGTGCTGGCCGAGGCCAAGCCTTCGATCACGCGTTTTCTCGAAAGCGGCGTCAGCGAATTGAAGAGCAAGCTTGGCCCGATACTGTGGCAGTTCATGCATACCAAGAAGTTCGACGCGGCCGACTTTGAGTCTTTCCTCGCCTTGTTGCCCAAGACGATCGACGGCCTGAAGCTGAGGCATGCGGTCGAGCCCCGGCATGAAAGTTTCTGCGTTGCGGAATTCGTCGCGCTGGCGCGCAAGTACGATACGGCCATCGTCTTTGCCGACTCCGCCAAGTATCCGATCATCGCCGATCCCACGTCGGACTTCGTCTATTGCCGATTGCAGAACAGTCAAGAGAATGTGCTGACCGGCTACAAACCTGCCGAGATCAGGAAATGGGCGGATGCGGCGAAGGCCTGGGAAGCCGGTGGTACGCCAAAGGGACTGAAACTGCTCGCGAAGCCCGCCCAGCGCAAAAAGCGCGACGTTTTCGTCTTCTTCATTGCCGGGGCAAAGGTGCGCAACCCCGCAGCGGCAGTCGCGCTGCTGAAGTCGCTCAAAGCGTAGCTTTCAGACATGCGCAGCCTTTAGCGCCTGATCCAAATCGGCGATCAAATCGCTTGCGTCCTCGATACCGGTGGAGAGTCGCAGGAGATCCTTCGGACATGGCGTGTCCTCCCCTTCAACCGAGGCGCGATGCTCGATAAGGCTTTCGACGCCACCGATTGAAGTCGCGCGTTTCCAGATCTGAACATTCGCCGCCGTCGCAATCGCCGCGCGCTCGCCGTCCCTGACGCGGATCGAGAGCATGCCGCCGAAGCCGCCCTGCATCTGCCGCTTCGCGACTTCGTGGCCGGGAAAGTTCGTGAGACCCGGATAAAGCACGTCGAGCACGAGCGGATGGCCGCGGAAATGTTCGGCAATGCTGAGCGCGTTCGCGGCCGCGGTACGGACACGCGGGAACAAGGTGCGCATGCCGCGCAAGAGCAGCCACGCCTCGAACGCGCCCGGCACGCCGCCAAGCTGAACGCGCAGCGTCTTGATGCGCGACCACTGATCGTCGACCACGCGCGTGGCGAGAGCGCCGCCGATCAGGTCGGAATGGCCGTTCAGATATTTCGTCGCTGAATGCATGACGATATCGGCGCCAAGATCGAGCGGGCGCGTGAAGACGGGTGTGCCAACGGTCGAGTCCACCGCGAAACGCGCGCCGGCTGTGTGCGCGATCTCGGCCACGGCAGCGAGATCAGTTATCTCCCAGGTCGGATTGGCGGGCGTCTCCGCCCAAATGAGCTTGGTCTGCCCTTCGCGCGTCGCAGACTTGATCGCCGAGAGATCCGTCATGTCGACGAGTTCGACCTTGAGACCCCAGTCGGTCGCGAAACCGAGGAGCCAGCTTCTAAGTAGCCAATACATCACCTTCGGCGCGACGACGTGGTCGCCTGGCTTCAGCGACAGAAACACGGCTGTGGCCGCCGCCATGCCCGATGAGAAAAGCGCGGCGGCCTTTGCGTTCTCGAGAGAAGCGATGACCGCTTCGGCCTGGTCGTAAGTCGGATTGTCGGCGCGGGCGTAGGAGCGACCCGAACGAAACTGGTTGTCGGGATCGCGGATGAAAGTCGAAGACGGATGGATCGGCGGCGAAACGGCACGCGTGCGCTCTTCGATCCAGCCAAGCGCCTGGGCCGCCGCCGTCGCCGGCTTCATCGCTGGTTTCGCATCGTCCGTCATGCGGCGATGCTGACACGTCGCCATGTCAGGCTGCAACCGGACCGGGCTTGCCGTCCTCGACGACAAAGCTGGCGAGTGTGGAAAGTGCCGCGTTCGGATCGGTAATGTCGGACACCGTCTGGTAACGTGCTTGCAGGCGCTCTCGCGTGAGATCGACGCTGACATAGCCTCGCTTGCGGCTTTCGAAGAACTTCACGTGCGGATTGTGCGGCAGGAACGAATTGAAGAGGTCGTACGGCGGTCCAAACGAGGTGATTGATGTTCCGACCAGTTCGCTTGCGATCGTCGGCGAATTCGCATCGTCGAAATCGACTTTCAGGTCGTTCGCCCAGAACGAGTGAATGTCGCCGGTGATCACGACGGGGTTCGATGGTTTCGAAGCGGCAATGTGCTGCATCAGGCGCGTGCGGCTCGGCGGATAGCCGTCCCACCCGTCTGTCCAGTACGAATCTTCGCCGGCGGGGTTGTTCTGATGCAGCCTTGCCATCAGCACGTCGTTGGCGATGACGTTCCAGCGTGCAGACGAACTCGCCAATCCGTCAAACAACCATTGCTCCTGCGCCAAGCCGATCATCGAGCGCGCCGGGTCCATGAGTTCGGGACACATTGCAGGCGTCTCCTGATGCCCGCCGCCGCCATGACCTTCCTTTTTCGCCGGATCGCCGTAGCAGGCCTCGCGCGAACGATATTGCCGTCCGTCGATCAGATCGACGCGCATCAGATCGCCGAATTCGTAGCGGTCGTAGAGCCGCATATCTGGTCCATGCGGACGCGAGAATACGGGCTTCACCGGCATGAATTCATAAAACGTCCGATAGGCCGCGGCGCGGCGCGCGAGGAAAGCTTCGGGATCCTGAAAATCTTCGCCCCATTTGTCGGCATAATCGTTCTGCACTTCGTGGTCGTCCCACGTCACGAGCGAAGGCACGCTCGCATGCAGGAACTGCAGATTGGGGTCGAGGCGATATTGCGTGTAGCGCGCGCGATATTCAGCGAGAGTCACGCATTCCTTGCCGCCGGAATGGGTGCGCACCTTCTGGCGCTTTGTATTATTGTCGGCATATTCGTAGATGTAGTCGCCGAGGAAGATGCCGAAGTCGGGACTCTCCTCCGCCGCATGGCGATAGGCGGAGAAGTAGCCGTATTCATAGTGCGAGCAGGAAAAGAAAGCGAAGCGCAGCTTGTCGATGTTTCGCGGCGGCAGGGTCATGGCGCGACCGACCGTGCTCGCGGCCGAACCGGACGTGAAGCGGTACCAGTAGGGACGGCCAGGCTTCAACCCGCGCAACTGTTTGTGCACGGAATAACTGAACTCAGCTTCGGCGAGGGCCCGTCCGCGCTGTACGACGTGACGCATCTGATCGTCGGTTGCCACTTCATAACCGACCGGCTGCGACGGTCCGCTCATACCCCCGATCGCGGACGGATCGTCCGAGAGCGGTGTGGGAGCGAGCTTCGTCCAGAGAACGAAGCCATCCGCCGATGGCGCCCCCGAGGCGACGCCGAGGCTGAAGGGATTGGCGCGCCAGACCGGCGCCTTCATTCCCCTTGCGATTGCGGGCGCAGCCAGAAGCGAAGCGCCTGCGCTCAACCCCGCAAGCACTGCACGCCGGGAAGGATGGAGCAGTCGGTTCATGCACTCCTGCAAATCACAGTCGTATGACGGTTGCGTATCACACTCTATCCGGCAAGAGCGTTCCGCCACGGCAACCAAAAGGACGCGCTTCGCGAAGGGTGCGGCGCGCGTGCGGCGATGCTAAAAGGGTTGTCAGGACATAGGGAGTATCGTCATGGCAGAAGCTTACATTGTTGCGGCGGCGCGCACGGCAGGTGGCAAGCGTGGCGGCAAGCTGAAGGATTGGCATCCGGTCGACATGGGTGCGCATGTGATCAACGCGCTGCTCGACCGCAGCAAGGCCGATCCCAACCTCATCGAAGACGTGATCTGCGGTTGCGTCAGCCAGGTCGGGCAGCAGGCGATCAACGTTGCCCGCAATGCGGTGATGGCCTCGCGCCTGCCGGAGCATGTTCCGGGCACAAGCGTTGATCGCCAATGCGGCTCCTCGCAGCAATCTCTGCACTTCGCCGCGCAGGCCGTCATGTCGGGCAGCATGGATGCCGTCATTGCCATGGGCATCGAGAGCATGACGCGGGTGCCAATGGGTGCGTCGGCCGCGCTGCCCGCGCAGAACGGCATGGGCACGTATATGAGCCCGGAGCTGCAGGCGAAATATCCCAACATCCAGTTCAGCCAGTTCATGGGCGCCGAGATGATGGCGACCAAGTATGGACTCAACAAAGGGCAACTCGACCAGTTCGGCTATGAAAGCCACAAGAAGGCGATCGCAGCAACGCAGGGCGGCAAGTTCAAGGATGAGATCGTGCCGCTGGAGATCAAGGCGGAAGACGGTTCGACGGCGCTGCACACCACCGATGAAGGCATTCGTTTCGACGTTTCGCTCGACGGTATCAAGGGCGTGAAGCTGCTGCGCGACGGCGGCGCCATCACGGCCGCGACATCCAGCCAGATCTGCGACGGTGCATCCGGTGTTCTCGTGGTCAACGAGAAAGGTTTGAAGGCACTCGGCGCGAAGCCGCTCGCCCGCATCCATCACCTGACGGTGATCGGCGGCGATCCGGTCATCATGCTCGAGGCGCCACTGCCCGCTACCAAGCGCGCTTTGGAAAAGGCCGGCATGAAGATCGACGACATCGATCTCTTCGAGGTGAACGAGGCGTTCGCCTCGGTGCCTGTCGCGTGGCTGCAGCAGACGCACGCCGATCCCGAGCGATTGAACGTCAATGGCGGTGCCATCGCGCTCGGCCATCCGCTCGGCGCATCCGGCACCAAGTTGATGACGACGCTTCTCTATGCGCTCAAGGATCGCGGCAAGAAGTGGGGCCTGCAAACCATGTGCGAAGGGGGCGGCCTCGCCAACGTCACGATCGTGGAGCGGTTGTAAGCTTCACACCCACTGTCGACCCTCGCCCTTCGTCCCTCGACAAGCTCGGGATGAGGGCTCAAAAAAGAACTTCCTCATCCTGAGCTTGTCGAAGGATGAGCTTGTCGAAGGATGGAGGGCGGACCCAAATGGACCTCTCCTACAGTCCCGAATACGAAGCTTTCCGCGAAGAGATTCGCGCCTTCGCGCGCGAGCACGGCGCAAGCGCACCGCGCGGCATGGCCGCCCCGATGTCGGGCGCTCGCGAATGGCAGAAGCTTCTCATCCAACATGGCTATGCCGCGCGGACAATTCCCAAAGAGTATGGCGGCTATGGCGCCGAGCCTGACGTCTTGAAATCGCGCATTATCGCGGAGGAATTCATCGCCGCGGGTCTACCGATGGGCATGAGCGGCCAGGGCATCTCGATGCTGGTGCCGACTTTGCTCGAACTGGGCAGCGAGGAGCAGAAGCGAAAATTTATCGGCCCCACGCTGCGCGGCGAGATCATCTGGTGTCAGGGCTATTCCGAACCCGGCGCCGGCTCCGATCTTGCCTCGCTGACGACGCGCGCGGTGGAAGACGGCGATGACTTCGTCATCAACGGCCAGAAGATCTGGACCTCGACCGCGGCGCAGGCCGACATGATCTTCTGCCTAGTGCGCACCGAAGCCGACAAGCCCAAGCATGAAGGTATTTCCTATCTTCTGTTCTCGATGAAGACGCCAGGTATCGAAGTCAGGCCGCTCGTGACGATGACCGGCCGTGCCGAGTTCAATGAAGTCTTCTTCACGGATGTGCGCGTGCCCAAGAAGGACGTCGTCGGCCAGCGCGGCCAAGGCTGGTTCGTCGCCAACGCCACGCTCCGCCACGAGCGCGGCATGCTGGGCGATCCCAACCAGGCCGGCACGCGGCTCAGGGCGCTGATCGATCTGATGCAGAACGAGGATGTCGACGGCCGGCGGCTGATGGATAATCCCGTGTTCCGCGACCGGCTTTTGAAATTGCAGGCGCGGGTGCACGCGATGGAGTTCCACGGTCTTCGCCTGCTCACAGCGGCGCAAAAGGGCGAAGACCCGGGCGTGGCGCGGTTGATCGTCAAGCTGATGGGCTGCGAGCTCAATCATCAACTCGCAGCCTTTGCCATCGATTCGCTGGGCGAACTCGGCATTCTCTATTCCGGCTCGCCGCACCTGCGCAACGGCGGGAACTGGCAGACGAGCTACATGTTCGATCTCGGCCTCATCATCGGCGGCGGTACGGCGCAGATTCAGAAAAACATCATCTCCGAGCGTGGCCTGGGCATGCCGCGTGAACCCAAGGCGGCGAAGGCTTAAGCGATGGAATTCGCGCTCAGCGACGATCAGAAGATGATGCAGGAGAGCATCAACCGTACGCTCGAGCGTGTCTGCCCGCTCGAGCGCGTGCGCAAGGCTTCTGGGCAGGAAGCCTACGCGGTCGACGTGCTCAAGGCTCTCGTCGAACTTGGCGTGGCGGGAATTCTCATTTCCGAAGAGCATGGCGGGCTCGGCCTCAAGCTGCTCGATGCCGCGCTCGCCGCGGAAGCATTGGGCCGCCATGTCGCGCCCGTGCCATTCGTCGCAAGCTCAGTTATGGCGACGCTTGCGATTGAAGGCGCAGGGTCCGACGCACAAAGGAAAAAGTATCTGCCCAAATTGGCGTCAGGCACGCTCGTCGCCGGTGTCGCGATCAGCGAGCATGCGGCCGGCGCGCGCGAGAAAGCAGGCATTGGCGCGAAGGCTGGAAAGCTCTCCGGAAAGACGCTGTTTGTGCTCGACTTCGCCGGTGCCGACACTTTCATCGTCGCGGACAAGTTTGGTGGACTTCATGTCGTCGATGCCAATGCGAAGGGGCTGGAGAAAACCACGCTCATCACCATCGACGCGACACGCAGCATCGGCGAACTCCATTTCGACGCCGTCGAAGCCGAGCCGCTGTCCTCCGGCAATCCCGCCGCCACGCTCGACCGCATGATCGATGCCGGCCGCATCATGCTCGCCGCCGACACGCTGGGCGCCGGCGGACGCATGATCGAAAAGGCGGTTGCCTATGCCAAGGAGCGCAAACAGTTCGACCGCGTCATCGGCTCGTTCCAGGCGGTCAAGCATCTCTGCGCCGAGATGATCGCCGAACTCGAACCCTGCCGTGCGCTGATCTGGTATGCGGCCTATGCGTTCGACACGTTCCCCGACCAGTCGCGGCGCATGGCGGCGCACGCCAAGGCGCACACGTCCGAAGTCGGCACCTTCGTCGCGCGCACCGCCACAGAAGTACACGGCGGCATGGGCTTCACCGATCTTCTGGGCCTGCACTATTGGTTCAAGCGCGTTGGCCTCAACCGGCAGACGCTGGGCGGGCCCGAAAAAGTCCGCCACGACGCGGCGGTGGCGCAGGGCTGGGTGGGGAACTAACTCCGGCTCCCTTCCCTCGCTTCGCACTTCAGCGCGAAGCGCGCCGGGGATGACAATCGAGCTTGTGTGAGTCAAACGTCCGCCATGGCCCCCTCCTCTCCCCACGATGGTCTGGCGACGCCACAACGCTATTGGGCGATCGCCACGCTGGCGCTCGGCATCGTCATGGCGGTGATGGATTCGGCCATCGCCAATGTCGCATTGCCGACCATCGGCATTGACCTCAACACCGATCCGGCGCTCTCGATCTGGATCGTCAACGGCTATCAGCTGGCAATCACGATTTCGCTCCTGCCGCTGGCGGCGCTCGGCGACATCATCGGTTATCGCCGCATCTACATCGCCGGTCTCATCCTCTTCACCATCGCCTCGCTGCTCTGCGCGCTATCTCACTCCCTGACGATGTTGGCGATCGCGCGGGTCATCCAGGGCTTCGGCGGCTCGGGCATCATGAGTGTCAACTCGGCGCTGATCCGCTTCATCTACCCGCAGCGCATGCTGGGGCGCGGTCTTGCCATCAATGTCATGATGGTCTCGATCTCCGCCGCAGCGGGGCCGACGGTTGCCGCAGCCATTCTGGCGGTGGCGACTTGGCCGTTCCTGTTTGCGGTCAACATTCCCTTCGGTATCGCCGCCGTGATCATTGCTCTGCGCGCGCTGCCGCATACGCCGCGCGCTTTGCACCGCTTCGATGTCGCGGGCGCCGTGCTCGTGGCGATCATGTTCGCATTGCTGATCGGCAGCATCGATGCGGCCGGCCATTGCGAGGCCTTCGTCTGGTTCGTCGTCGAGGCCGTGGCCGCCGTCGGCGTCGGAATTCTCATGGTACGGCGCGAGCACGAGACGGCCTCGCCGATGCTGCCGATCGACTTGATGCGTATTCCGATGTTCGCGCTATCCATTGCCACATCGATTTGCTCGTTCGCGGGACAGATGCTGGCGCTCGTCTCCCTGCCATTCCTGCTGCAACGCGGGCTCCACCACAGCGCCGTCGAGACGGGATTGATGATCACGCCATGGCCGATTGCGATCACACTGGTATCCCCGCTCGCGGGACGCCTGGCCGATCGCTATCCGGCAGGGTTGCTCGGCGCGCTGGGACTACTTGTCTTTGCCGCGGGACTCTTGTCGCTCGCCATGACGCCTGTCGATGCGGGCGCGCCCGACATCATCTGGCGTATGGCTCTGGCGGGCGCAGGCTTCGGACTTTTCCAGTCGCCCAACAATCGCGCGATGATCACCGCCGCGCCACTCGAGCGCAGCGGCGGGGCGAGCGGCATGCTCGGCACCGCGCGCCTGCTCGGCCAGACCATCGGTGCCGCACTCGTCGCCTTCGCTTTTGCGCGCATTCCGGAACACGGTACGTCACTATCGCTCTATATCGGCGTCGGCTTCGCGCTCGCGGCAGCCGGTGTAAGCAGCCTGCGGCTTTTTGATCGCACGGGACAAACGGCCAAAAGCGAAGCCTGACAGGCATTTTTATTGGACCGCAGCCCGGAGCGTTGCTCATACTTTCGCCCGAGGAATTGCGGGGTAAACGCGGATGAGACTTTGGGGTGTAGTGGTGCTGGTGGCCGGGCTCGTGCTGCCCGCACTTGCCGAAGATGCGGCGACGCCGGCCAAGAACGACTATTCGATCGCGTCGAACTGGCTTTGTCTGCCGGGCCATGAAGATGCCTGCAGCGCCAATGAGGATGCGACAATCGTCGAAGCCGACGGCACGCTGAAGAGCGAGAAATTCCGCGCCGCAAGGAAGGCGCCGATCGATTGCTTCTATGTCTATCCGACCGTGTCGCGCGATCCGAGCGTCAACAGCGACATGCTGCCCGGCGCCGAGGAGATGGGCGTGATCGCGCAGCAGTTCGCGCGCTTCGCCAGCGTCTGCACCACCTATGCGCCGCTCTACCGCCAGTTCACGCTCACGGCACTCGCCGCGCGCATGTCGGGACGTCCGATGGCGGCACCAGCCGATCCCATGCTCGGCTATCACGACGTCGTCGATGCTTGGAATTACTATCTCGAGCACTACAACAACGGGCGCGGCGTCGTACTGATCGGACATAGCCAGGGCTCTGGCGTTCTCAATGCGCTGATCAAGAACGAAATCGACGGCAAGCCCATTCAGAAACAGCTCGTGCTTGCGATCCTCGGCGGCACACGCCTGCAAGTCCCCGCCGGCAAGGATGTCGGCGGCGATTTCCAACATGTCGCACTTTGTCATTCCGACAAAGATGTCGGCTGCGTCATCGCGTTCGCCTCGTTCCGCGCCGACGCACCTCCTCCCACCAACAGCCGCTTCGGCAAAAGCGCGGGGCCCGGACTCGAAGCCGCCTGCGTCAACCCCGCAGCACTTGGCGGAGGTTCAGGCGACGTGCACGCCTATCTCGCATCAAGCGGTCGCGCGTTCGGCGCGTCCGTCGAGCCGAAGCCCTGGGCCGCGGGCAAGACCGTTGCAACGCCTTTCGTTTCCTTGCCGGGCATGCTGACGGCCGAGTGCGCACGCAACGATGTCGGCACCTATCTCGCCATCACCGTGCATGGCGATCCGGCCGATGCCCGCGTCGACAATATCCCCGGCGATGTTGTGATCGCCGGGCAAGTGCAGCAGGATTGGGGGCTGCACCTGATCGACATGAACCTGTTCATGGGCAATCTCGTCGACATCGTGAAGAGCGAAGGCAAAGCCTATTTGAATCGGCACTAGGGAGAAGGCGATGGAACAGTCACCCAGCAAGGCGGGCTTTGCTCCCGGACGTCTTGATCGCATCGCAGATCATCTGAATCGCGCCTACATCGACAATGGCAAGATCGCCGGTTGCCAGGTGGCGGTGACGCGGCGCGGCCACCTCGCTTATTTCAAGTCGCTTGGCGAGATGGATCGCGAGCGCGGCAAAAGGATGGCCGACGACACGATCTTCCGCATCTACTCCATGACCAAGCCGATCACCTCCGTGGCGCTGATGACGCTTTACGAGCGCGGCTTTTTCCAGCTCAACGATCCGGTGCATCGCTTCGTGCCGGAGTGGCGCGATCAGCGCGTCTGGGTTTCAGGCGAGGGCCCGGCGATGGTGACTGCGAAGCCCAAGCGGCCGGTCAGCATGCGCGACATGCTCTGCCACACTGGTGGCCTCACCTATGGCGCGGCGCTGGCCGCGCTCGGCGCACCCGACAGCGGCCACCCGGTCGACAAGGAGTATGCGCGCATTGGCGTGCGCCGCGGCGATGGCGAGGACCTGCGCGCCTTCGTGCAGAAGCTCGGTCGCGTACCGCTGCGTTACGAACCGGGCGAGCGCTGGATGTATTCGCTTTCAACCGACGTGTGTGGCGCGCTGGTCGAGATCATTTCGGGAAAGCGCTTCGACAAGTTCTTGGCAGAGGAGATTTTCGAGCCATTGAAGATGAAGGACACGTCCTTCACAGTGGCGCGCGACAAGCTTTCGCGCTTCGCCGCGAACTATCGCCGCGGACCCGACAAGAAGCTGCAGCTAATCGAAGACCCCGAGAAGAGCATTTACCTGAAGGAGCCGACTTTCTTCTCCGGCGGCGGCGGCCTCACCGGCACGACGGCGGACTATGTGCGTTTCTGCGACATGCTCCGACGCGGCGGCGAGCTCGACGGTGCGCGCATTCTTGGTCCGCGCACCGTCGCGCTGATGCATAGAAATCACCTGAAGGACAACAAGGACCTGACCGAGATGGCGATCGGCGGTTTCTCGGAAACCGCGAACGAAGGTGTCGGCTTTGGGCTCGGTTTTGCCTGCACGCTCGACAGCGTGACGTCGGGCAGCATCGTCGGCAGCGATTGGTATTGGGGCGGCGCGGCATCCACCATCTTCTGGGTGGACGCGAAGGAAGACCTTGCGGTCGTTTTCATGACTCAGCTGATGCCATCCGGCGCATTCAACTTCCGCGGCCAACTCAAGAGCATCGTCTACTCTTCGATTGCCGACTAACGCGTCGACATGCCGCCGTCGATGACGAGTTCGCTGCCGGTGACGTAACGCGAATCGTCGCTCGCGAGGTAGAGCACGCCGGCGGCGATATCTTCCGGCAGCCCTTTTTTGCCTATCGGCACCACCTGTTCGGAGAGCTGATCGAGATTGGGCGCGTTCGAACCTGCCGGCTGGTCGGCGGCACCCGGAATTATTCCGGTTGGAATGATGCCAAGCCAAATCGGCGTCTCGATGATGCCAGGATGGATGGAGTTGACGCGCACATTGTCGCGCGCCTGGCCGCACTCCATCGCCACCGCCTTGGTGAAGAGACGTACACCGCCCTTGGTCGCGCAATAACCCGCCAGCGTCGGTGAGCCTTTGAGCCCGGCGAGCGATGAGATGTTGATGATCGAACCGCCGCCTGATTCGCGCATCAAGGGCAGCGAATGCTTCACGCCGAGAAAGACGCCGTCCATGTTGATGGCCTGCTGCCGCCGCCAATCGGCGAGCGTCATGGTCAACACCGAACCGGCGATGGCAATGCCGGCATTGTTGACGAGCACATGAAGCTTGCCGAAGCGCGAGCGGATTTCGGCGACGACTCCGATCCACGCCTCTTCGCTCGCCACGTCGTGACGCAGGAAGACGGCGTCGCCGCCGGCGCGCTTGATCTGCGCGACGCAGTCTTTACCGGAATCGTCCTGCACGTCGCTGACGACGACGGCAGCGCCTTCCTTGGCGAGCAACAAGGCGCTGGCGCGACCGATGCCGCTGGCGCCACCGGTGACGAGCGCCACTTTTCCCTTGACGCGATCCATGATCGTTTCTCCTAACCCAATTTGGCGATGAACGACGTGATGGCGGCGTTGAACGCCGCAGGCTGATCGATGTTGGCGGCGTGTCCCGCATCGGGGATTACCGCCTTCTCGGCGCCGGGAATCTTCGCCGTCATATAGTCGCTTGCCGCGAGGAACGGCGTGTCCTTCGCGCCGACAACCACAATGGCCGGCACCTTGATGCTCGGCAGTGATTCGATGACACGGGCATTTTTTTGCGTGAGCATGCCGCGTGCGGCGCGAGCGAGTCCTTCGGCGTTTCGATGCTGGGCGGTGGCGCGTTCGGCGCTGGCGCCGCCGAGCGCCGCCAAGCCTTCTTTCTCGTAGCGCGCCGCGGTCTTGAGAGCATTTTGGTTCCAGCCATCTCGCGCCGCATCGTTCTTGTAGCCGGGCCCGGTATCGATGATGAGCAACGCCCGCACTCGGTCAGGGTGTGAAGCGTTGAAGGCTAGCGACATGTAGCCGCCGAGCGATAACCCACCGACGATGGCGGTCTTGGCGCCGACGTGGTCGAGAAGCGCGAGCATATCGGCGACCGTCGCCTCTTCGCTATACGCGGCCGGATCGTCCGGATAGTCGCTCTGCCCGTGCCCGCGCATGTCCCACAGAACGAGCATGTTCCTGCTCGAAAGCGCTTCGATTTGTCCGCGCCACATTTGCGCGGTCGCCGAATAGCCATGACTGAGAAGGATGACGGGGCCTTCGCCGTGGGTTTCGTAGTAGATGTTGACGCCGTCGCGCGCGAGCTTTGCCATGACCTTCCTCTCAATCGCTGTCTCTGAGCGGGCTTTGGCGGCGATATTGGTGGGCTGTAACGATTTGGGCAACAGCAGCGAATTCGAGGGGAGCCTGCTATGATGCCGGCGTCGATTCAGGGCTTTTCGGCATGGTGGACACGACCGAACCTTTGACGCAGGGGAACACTGGCGTAACGCCCCGCAGGTCCACCTACCTGTTCTATCGTCACACCGTCGCGGTGCGCGCGCTGCACTGGCTGAACGCGATCATCATGCTCGTCATGCTGATGAGCGGACTACAGATCTTCAACGCCCATCCTTCGCTCTACTGGGGCAATGGCGCGGACTTCGATCATCCCTTCATTTCGCTGACGGCTTTGGGCACGCAGGACAATTTCCATGGCGTGACCAAAATCGGGTCCTGGTCCTTCAACACGGACGGCGTTCTCGGCGCCTCATGGCACGAAGGCGTGAAGGAAGTGCGTGGCTTTCCCGATTGGGTGACCATCCCTTCGGATTCACCCAACCTCGCGCTCGGACGGCTTTGGCACTTCGCCTTCGCCTGGCTGCTGGTGGCAAATGGTCTTGCCTATTTCGCCTATGCCTTCGCGAGCGGCCATTTTCGCACTGAGCTGGCGCCGACGCTGAAGGACTTTGCGCATCTGCCGCGCGAGATCATTAATCATGCGCGCCTGCGTTTTGCCAAAGGCGAAGAGGCCAAACACTATAATGGCATTCAGCGCATGACCTATTTCGTCGTGATCTTCGTGCTGGGTCCCCTGATCGTGCTGACGGGTCTTACCATGTCGCCGACGATGGACTCGGCCTTTCCCTTCCTGCCGTGGATTTTCGCCGGCCGGCAAAGCGCGCGCACCATCCATTTCCTCTGCGCCTTTTCCTTCGTCGGCTTCTTTGTCATTCACATCGTGATGGTCATCCTCTCAGGTACCTGGAACAATCTGCGTTCGATGATCACCGGCCGCTATGCCATCGAGGTGGAGGATAAAAATGTCTGAGCGCTCCGATCGCCGCAGCTTTCTCGCGCGCACAGCGGCTCTGCTCGGCACCGTTGCGCTCGCTGGCTGCACCGACTTCGCGCAACAACCCTGGGTGATCGGCATCCTTGGTGAGGTGGAAAATCTCACCCGCCGCGCACAGCGCTTGTTCGCCGGCGGCCACGCGCTGGCGCCGGAATATTCGAAGGCCGATATCGCGCCGACGTTCCGTGCCAACGGCACGCTCAATCCGAATACGAACGACTACAACGTCCACGTCGCCGGCGGCTTCAAGGATTGGGCGATCGATGTCGGCGGGCTCGTCGATAAGCCGCTGAAGCTGTCTTTGGCTGAACTTCGCGCCATGCCGGCACGCACGCAAATCACCCGGCATGATTGCGTAGAAGGCTGGAGTTGCATCGGCGAATGGACAGGTACGCCGCTGCAGCTGGTTCTCGCTATGGCCAAGCCGAAGGCAGACGCGCGCTACGTCGTCTTTTATTGCGCCGACCCGATGGGTGAGGCGACGATGGATGCAAGCGGCAACGTGGTGCAGCCGCCTTTCTATTACGAAAGCCTGGATCTGCTGGAGGCCACCCATCCCCAGACAATTCTTGCTTACGAATTAAACGGGCGAAATCTTCCCGTGGAACATGGCGCGCCGATCCGCCTACGGGCTGAGCGTCAACTTGGTTACAAAATGCCGAAATATGTTCGGCGAATTGAACTGGTGAGCAGTTTCGCGCGTATTCAGGGGGGTAAGGGCGGCTACTGGGAAGACCAGGGCTATCAATGGTACGGTGGCATTTGATGGGGCCTTGCCCTGCCCTGAATTAACCCCGATATTTCGCTAAATAGTTCAACGATTAAACGATTCTGCAAGTGGTTGGGTAATATTGGTGAGGGTATGAAACCCATAACGTCCCTCGTCGCGGCGCTGTGTGCGGCTGCGGCGCTTTCCGGCTGTGCCACCGATCCAAGTGGCCAGAACGATCCGTACGAAAAGACCAACCGCTCGATCTTCGCCTTCGACCAGGCGATCGATCACGCCGTGGCCCGACCGGTCGCGGTGTTCTACAACCACGCGATCCCGCAGTTCGCGCGCGACGGCATACACAACGTGCTCAGCAATCTCGGCGAGCCGGTGACCTTCGGCAACGACGTGCTGCAAGGATCTCCCGACCGCGCCGGACAGACGCTCGGTCGTGTGGTCATCAATTCGACATTGGGTGTCGGCGGCCTTGTCGACGTCGCAGCCAAGGTCGGCATTCCGCCGCATGACGAGGATTTCGGTCAGACGCTGGGCGTTTGGGGCGTCGGCGAAGGTCCGTATCTCGTCCTGCCGCTCGCCGGTCCCAGCAATCCGCGCGATGTAACCGGAATGGTCGGCGACTATTTCATGGATCCGTTCACCTATCTGAGCTGGAACAACAGCACGCTTTATTACGGCATCCGCACCGGTCTTGGCTTCATCGATCTGCGCGCACGCAACGTCGAAGCGCTCGACCAGATCGAGCGTACGTCCGTCGATCTCTACGCGACGACGCGCAGTCTCTATCGCCAACATCGCAACGCCGAAATCCGCAACGGCGCGCCCGATACCGAGAACCTGCCGAACCTGTAGAGTAAAATCTTTCGGAGTCGCTCATCCTTCGAAAGGCTCAGGATGAGGGTCTTCAGACAATCCCTCATGCTGAGCCTGTCGAAGCATGAGGTTACTCCGCCGGCGCGGGCGCATCGTCACCCATGAAGCGGGTGTACCAGCGATCCCATGCCTGTTTGCGGCGATTGCGCCAGCCATCGAGATAGAGGTGGATCACCGGCGTAGTGTAGAGCGTCAGGACCTGGCTCACGACCAATCCACCGACTATTGAAATGCCGAGCGGCTGACGTAGCTCCGCGCCGGTCCCGAAACCAAAGGCCAACGGCATGGCGCCCAGGATGGCGGCAAACGTCGTCATCATGATCGGGCGAAAGCGCATCATGCAGGCCTTGTAGATCGCTTCGCGCGCCTCGAGTCCCTCGTTGCGTTCAGCCGCCATGGCGAAGTCGATCATCATGATGGCGTTCTTCTTGACGATTCCGATCAGCAGGATGATGCCGATCATTGCGATCAGGCTGAGTTCCGTCTTGAAGATGAGGAGCGCCAACAACGCGCCGACGCCTGCTGAGGGCAACGTCGAGAGAATCGTCAGCGGAATCACATAGCTTTCATAGAGAATGCCGAGCACGATATAGATGGTCAGAATTGCGGTCAGGATGAGGATCGGCTGGCTCGAAAGCGATTCCTGGAACACCTTCGCCGTGCCGGCAAAGACGCCCTGGATCGAGGCGGGCGTCTTGCTCGTCGCCATCGTGCGCTGGATCGCGGCCGTCGCCTGATTCAGCGACACGCCCGGCGGCAGATTGAAGGAGAAGGTGGTGACGACAAACGGGCCTTGATGGTTGATGGCGAGCGGCGCCGTTCCCGGACCGAAACTTGCCACTGCGCTGAGCGGCACCATCGTCTCCGCTCCCGTGCTGACCGATGCGCCGGTCGACGCGCCGCCGCGCCCACTGTTGACGAGCGCGTTCTGCTGCTGGTTGCGCACGGCGTCGGCTGCAACATCGGCTGCGCTCGTGGCCGTGGCGGCGGAAATGACCGTCGTGCCGGCGACCGCTCCCGTCGCCTGGGTGCCGCTGATCGCGCCACCGGATTTGCTGACGTAGATCTCGTTCAGCGTTTCCGGGCTCTGCCAAAACTGCGGCGCCACCTCCATCACCACATGATATTGGTTGAGTTCGTTGTAGATGGTCGAGACCTGGCGCTGGCCGAAGGCGTCGTAGAGCGTATTGTCGATCTGCGAGGTGGTCAGGCCGAGTCGTGCGGCCGTGGCGCGATCGATCTTGAGTTCGACCTCCAAACCTTGGTCGCCGCGATCGGAATTGACGTCCTGCAACTCAGGCACGTCCTGCAGTGCGTCGGTGATCTTGGGCATCCACTTCTCGAGATCTTCGAGCGTGTCGGCAGTGATGGTGTACTGGTAGGCGCCGTTGCCCTGCCGCCCGCCGACACGAACGTCCTGTCCGCCCTGCAGGAAAAGTCGCGCACCGGTGACGCCACCGAGCTTGGTGCGAATGCGCTGGATGACGTCGTCGGTGCTCAGTCCGCCGCGTTCGGCGAGCGGCTTTAACTGGATGAAGACATTTCCGGTGTTGGTGGCGCCGCCGCGCGGACCGCCGCCGCCTCCGCCCGTGGAGCCGGTGACGGTATCGACCGCCGGATCTTCGCTCACGATCTTCATGAAGGCGCGAAACTTCTGCTCCATCAATTGATATGAGATCGAGGGGCCGGCCCGAATCCCGCCGAACACCTGGCCGGTATCTTCCGACGGGAAGAAGCCCTTTGGCACGATGACATAGAGATAGAAGTTGAGAATGATCGCGATCACCAGAACGAGGAGGATCGTGCCGGGATTGGCAAGCGACCATTCCAGCGTCTTGCCGTAGAAGCGCCGCCCGGCCTCGAAGCAGCGCTCCGACAGGCGCAGCAAAAGTCCTTGTTTGCGCTCGCGCGTGCCGAGGTCGAGCAACGCACACATCATCGGCGTCGTCGTCAGCGAAACGATGAGCGAGATCACGATCGCAACCGCGAGAACCAGCGCGAACTGGTTGAAATAACGCCCGATGATGCCGCCCATCAGCAGAATCGGGATGAAAACGGCAATGAGCGAGATGCTCATCGCCAGCACGGTGAATGCAACTTCGCCGGTACCCAGCAATGTCGCTTCCAGGCGCGGCATGCCCTGTTCGACGTGACGTTTGATGTTTTCCAAAACCACGATGGCGTCATCGACGACGAAGCCGGTCGCCACGGTCAATGCCATCAACGAGAGGTTGTTGAGCGAATAACCCAGCATGTACATCGCAGCGAACGTGCCGATCAACGACAGTGGCACAGCAACGCTCGGGATGATCGCAGCCCTGCCGTCGCGCAGAAAGAAATAGACGACGAACATGACAAGCAGGATCGAGACCATCATCGAGCGTTGCACGTCGCGCAGTGAATCGCGGATCGTAGAGGTGCGGTCGATGGCGATCGCAAGATCGACGGAAGGCGGCAGCGCCGCCTGCAGTTGCGGCAGAACGGACTTCACATTGTCGACCGTCTGCACGATGTTGGCGCCCGGCGAGCGGAAAAGAATCACAAGCACCGCCGGCTTGTTGTTTGACGTGCCCAGATTGCGCACGTCTTCCACGCTGTCCATCACTTGTGCAATGTCGGCGAGCCGCACCGGCGCGCCGTTGCGATAGGCGATGATGAGGCCCTGATACTCGGCCGCCTTGCTCGCGGTGTCGTTGACGTAGATCTGATAGCGCTCGGTGCCGGCCTCAACCGCGCCCTTGGGCGCGTTGGCGTTGGCGGCCGAGAGCGCGGCTCGGACGTCTTCGAGTCCGATACCGTATTTGAACAGCGCACGCGGGTTGAGCTCGACGCGTACTGCAGGCAGCGAGCCGCCGCTGATCTGCACCTGGCCGATGCCGTCCACCGTGCTCAGCTTCTGTTGGAGGATGTTCGAGGCGGAATCGTAAATCTGGCCCGGCGTCAGTGACTTCGAGGTCAGCGACAGGATCAGCACCGGCTGGTCGGCGGGATTGATCTTGCGGTAGGTCGGATTGGATCTAAGTGCCGCCGGCAGATCGGCGCGCGCCGCATTGATCGCCGCCTGCACGTCGCGCGCCGCGCCGTCAATGTTGCGAGCCGAGGTAAACTGCAATGTGATCCTGGTATTGCCGACCGAGCTCGTCGAAGTCATTTCATCGACGTCGGCGATGACACCCAGATGCCGCTCGAGAGGTGTCGCTACGCTGGTCGACATGGTTTCCGGGCTGGCGCCCGCCATCACCGCCGAAACGGAAATCACCGGCACGTCGATGCTGGGAAGCGGTTCGACCGGCAGCAGGAAGTAAGCGACGATCCCGCTCAGCGCGAGTCCCATCATCAGCAACGTCGTTGCAATGGGCCGGCGGATGAATACTTCCGAGAAGCTCATGTCGCCGCCGCAGTCCGCCGCGCGCGCAAGTCGGCGCCGAGTCGGTCGAAATAGATGTAGATGACGGGAGTGGTGAACAAGGTGAGCAGCTGGCTGACCAGTAGACCGCCGACGATGGCGATGCCCAGCGGATGGCGCAGTTCCGAGCCCGTGCCGCTGCCCAGCATGAGCGGCAGCGCGCCGAACAAGGCCGCAACCGTGGTCATGAGAATGGGCCGGAAGCGCAGCAGCGCCGCCTGATGGATCGCCTCGCGCGCGGGTTTGCCTTCCTTACGTTCGGCCTCGAGCGCGAAGTCGATCATCATGATGGCGTTTTTCTTGACGATGCCGATCAGGAGAATGATGCCGATGATCGACACGACGCCGAGATCGTTGCCGGAGATGATGAGGGCGAGGAGCGCGCCGACGCCGGCCGACGGCAGGGTGGAAAGGATTGTCACCGGGTGAATGAAGCTTTCGTAGAGCACACCCAAAACGATGTAGACGGTCACGATGGCAGCGAGGATGAGCAGAAGCTCGTTGACGAGTGCAGATTGGAACGCAAGTGCCGAGCCTTGAAACGACGTCGATATGCTGGCCGGGAGGCCGGCATCGATTTCGGCCTGCTTGACCGCGTTAACCGCGCTTCCCAGCGAATGGCCGGGCGAGACATCGAAGGAGATCAGGGCGGCCGGAAACTGGCCGAGGTGATCGACTTCAAGTGCCGCCGGCCGCGCTTCGACATGCGCGAAGGCCGAAAGCGGCGCCTGCCCCCCGCCGGCGCTCGGTATGTGGATGTCGGAGAGCGAGGCGAGTGAATTCTGAATCTGTGGATCGGATTCCAGGATCACGCGGTATTGGTTCGACTGGGTGAATATCGTCGAAATGATGCGTTGGCCGAGCGCATCGTAGAGCGCATTGTCGATAGTCGCCGCCGTGATGCCGAGTCGTGCCGCCGTATCGCGATCCACCACCACCGTGGCGGAGAGGCCGCGATCCATGAAATTGGTCGAGACGTCTTGCAGTTCGGGCGCCGCATGCAATTTTTCCAGCAGCTTCGGCACCCACTCCGTCAAGGTCGCGGAACTCGCATCTTCAAGCACGAACTCGTACTGCGCGCGGCTGATGGTTGAATCGATTGTCAGGTCCTGCACCGGCTGCAGATAGAGCGCGATGCCGGCCACGCTTTGGGCGCGGCCCAGAAGATCGCCGATCACATCGGTGACGCTCTCCGAACGCTGATTCTTGGGCACGAGGTTGATCAAGAAACGGCCACTGTTCAGCGTGTTGTTGGTGCCGTCGACGCCGATGAAAGAAGAGAGGCTCTCGACGTTCGGATCGCGTAGAATTTCGTCGGCCAGCAGCTGCTGGCGTCTGGTCATCTCCACAAACGAAACGGTGGGACCGGCCTCGGTGATGCCCTGCACGAGGCTGGTATCCTGGGTCGGAAAGAAACCCTTCGGAATGGCGATGTAGAGCAAAACGGTCACGACGAGCGTGATGACGGCGATGATCAGCGTCAGAGGTTGATGATCCAGCACCCATTTCAGCAGCCGGTCATATTCGCTGATCAAACGGTTGAAATATTCCTCCGCCTGTCGCGCCACGGCGCCCTGCTTCTTCTTGTCGTGGCGGCGCAACAGCTTGGCGCACAACATCGGCACCAAGGTCAACGACACCACCGCCGATATCAGGATTGTGATGGCGAGCGTCACAGCGAACTCGCGGAACAGCCGGCCCACCACCTCCTGCATGAAGAGAAGCGGGATCAAGACGGCGATCAGAGAAACGGTGAGCGAAACGATGGTAAAGCCGATCTCGCCCGCGCCCTTCATCGCCGCCTGCATCGGCGAGTCGCCGGCCTCGAGATAGCGCGTGATGTTTTCGATCATGACGATGGCGTCGTCGACCACGAAGCCCGCGGCAATCGTCATCGCCATCAAGGACAAGTTGTTGAGCGAGTAGCCCAAAAGATACATCGCGGCGAACGTGCCGATGATCGAAAGCGGCACCGACAGGCTCGGAATGAAGGTCGCAGGCACGTTGCGCAGGAACAAGAAGATCACAAGCACGACGAGAACCACGGCGAGACTGAGTTCGAATTCGACGTCGCTGACCGAGGCGCGGATCGTGTTGGTGCGGTCGGTGAGAATGGTCAGATCGATGCCGGCGGGAAGTCCGGACTGGATCTGCGGCAGCAACGCCTTGATCTGATCGACCACTGCGATGACGTTGGCGCCTGGCTGGCGCTGCACATTGAGCAGGATCGCCGGCGTCTTGTTCATCCAGCTCGATAGCTTCACATTCTCAGCGCTCTCCAGAACCGTTGCAACGTCGGAGAGACGTACGGGCGAACCGTTGCGATAGGCGACAACGATGTTCTTGTAGTCCTGCGGACTTTGCAGCTGATCGTTGGCATTGATCGTATAGGCCTGCGCCGCGCCGTCGAAGCTACCCTTCGGCGCGTTGCTGTTGGCATTGGCGATGGTGGTGCGCAAATCGTCGATGTTGAGGCCATATGCCGCGAGCGCCTGGAGATTGGCGCGCACGCGCACCGCCGGTCGCTGGCCGCCGGCGATGCTGACGAGTCCGACGCCCGAAAGCTGCGAAATCTTCTGCGCGATGCGCGTATCGGCAACATCTTCGACGGCCGTCAACGGCATGGAACGCGAACTGATCGCCAGCGTCAGGATCGGCGCGTCAGCAGGATTGACCTTGGCGTAAACGGGCGGCGCCGGAAGGCTTTGCGGCAGAAGATTGCCCGATGCGTTGATCGCCGCCTGCACCTCCTGTTCGGCGATATCGAGATTGAGACTCAAAGCGAACTGCAGAGTAACGACCGAGGCGCCTGCCGAACTGACCGAGGTCATCTGATTCAGACCTGGCATTTGGCCGAATTGTTTTTCGAGCGGCGCGGTGACCGACGAGGTCATGACTTCGGGGCTGGCGCCGGGAAGAAAGGTCTGCACCTGGATGGTCGGATAATCGACCTCGGGCAGTGCGGACAGCGGCAGATAGAAATAGCCGACAAGCCCCACGAGCAGGATCGCAATCATCAAAAGCGATGTCGCGACCGGACGCTGGATGAAGGGGGCGGATGGGTTCATGGTGTGCGCCGCGTCCCGCTACGGCCCGCCGCCTCCCGGTCGTCCACGGCGAAGTTTCTTGAGAGCGTCCTGGCAGGTAGCGCTGAAATTGTCGCGGTTCTGGCGCAGGCACATGAACGTATCGGCGCCCGGCTGCGCGTTAGGACAGTATTTCTGCATGTCTGCGGCACAGAACTGTTTTAGCGTCGCCGCCATTTTGGCGCGTCGTGCCGCACGATCATCGCCGGCCGCGCCGGCGCCGCCGCTCGGCTTGGCGATCGGCGTTTTCACATTGGGCAGGATCACTTCGGCGCCATCGCGCAGTCGGTCCGCTCCGTCAACGACGACGGTGTCGCCCGGCTTGAGGCCCTTCAGGATCGCGACGTTGGTGCCGTCGTTGGCGCCAAGCGTCACGCTTCGCATGCTGACCGTCTTGTCGGGCTCGACGACGAAGACGAAGTTGCCCTGTGAACCGCGCTGCACAGCGGACACGGGAACGAGCGTGCGATTGTGCTCGGTATCTACCAACAATCGGATGTTGACGAACTGGTTGGGAAAGAGTTCGCCCTTGGTGTTGTCGAACTGGGCGCGCATCTTGACCGTGCCCGTCGTCGGGTCGACCTGATTGTCGACGGTGGCGAGAACACCCGTCGCCAGAAGTTGGGTCTGTCCGCGATCATAGGCATAGGCGGTGAGCGTTGCACCAGAGCCGGTGCGCGCCATGATCTGGCCGATATTGTCTTCCGGCAGCGTGAAGAGAACCGAGATCGGCTGCAGTTGCGTGACGACGGCGATGCCGCCCGACTGTCCGGACTGAACGATGTTGCCGAGATCGACCTGGCGCAGACCGACCCGACCAGCGACCGGCGAAGTGATGTTCGTATAACCGAGATTGATCGTGGCTGCCTCGACGTTGGCTTCGTCGGATTTCACAATGCCTTCGTCCTGCTGCACCAGCGCTGCCTGCGTCGCATATTGCTGCTGCGAGGTTGCGTTGGCCGCGAGCAAGGCTTTGAAGCGCGCCAGATCGACACGCGCATTGGCGAGGAGCGCGCGATCGCGCGCGAGTTGACCTTGCGCTTGATCGACGGCGGCCTGGAAGGTGCGCGGATCGATCTGGGCAAGCTGATCGCCCGCCTTCACCATCTGGCCTTCATGGAAGAGGATCTTGACGATCTGACCGCTGACCTGCGGACGCACAGTAACGGTGGCGAGCGGCGTCACAGTGCCGAGCCCGTTCAGCGCGATATGCATGTCGCCGGAGATCGCCCTAGCGACGCCTACCGACTGCGGGCCGCCGGCGCCAAATGCGCCGGCGCGTCGCGCGGTCGAGGATGGCTGTATCGCCCACAACAGCAAAAGCAACAGCAGCAAGCCAAGTCCGACCGCCAACGTCTTGGCGCCGCCGGGCACGCGCGCGGCACCCCAGCGCCAAGCACGGTCGGTCTGGTCCCATGCGGTATCGAAGGCGTGTTTAAGGCTGCCGGGACTGCTCATCGAAACTCTCGCAAAAGCCGGATATTCCGTTCGTCGCCCCGAGCCCTGGCTGATAGCAAACGCATAAACTCGAAATTTGTCGAAAGTGTCGCGATGAGCATTGGACCAGATGGCTGGAACCCACCTATCTTAAATGTAAGCCTCGCCGCGATCTGACCGCCTTCCACACCGGAAACCAGCACAATGCATGGCTTTTTTGCCTGGATTCACGATGCCGCGAGCGCGCTTTTACACTTCGCCAATGAGCACCCCGAATCGGCCTTTGCGATCGCTTTCATTTCGGCCTTCGGGGAATCCTTTGTGGGTGTTTCGTTTCTGGTGCCGGGGACGACCATCCTGGTGGGGCTGGGTGTCCTGATCCAGGCCCTGGGCCTCAATCCTGTCCCGATTTGGCTCGCCGCAACGCTCGGCGCAGTGCTGGGCGACTGGGTGTCCTACTCGATCGGCCACCACTACAAGGAGCATGCGCTGGCGATCTGGCCGATCTCGCGCTTTCCCGAACAGATGGAAAAGGCGCTCGCTTTTTTTCGCCGCTGGGGAATATGGGCGATTTTTCTCGGCCGCTTCACCGGTCCGCTGCGCGCCACCGTTCCGATCGTAGCCGGAATCTCGCAGATGACGTTTTGGCCTTTCCAGATTTCGAACGTTTCCTCGGCGTTATTGTGGTCGGCGGTGTTGATTGCGCTCGGTGCAATCGGCACGGCCGCGATGGGGCCGCTCGGCGCGGCCTTTCACGCGATCTTCGGATAAGTTGCTATTACGGCGTTGGCGCCGGCGCGGTTGGTGCAGCAGCAGGGGCCGCCGGAGCCGGCGCTTCAGCCGGTTTGCCCGACGTCTTCTTGCGCGCCAAATCGACCATCGCGCCATGAGCATCGACATAGCCCTTCAGCGAAAACGGAATCTCGAAGACCTTGCCGCCTTCGGCGACGACCTTCACTTTGCCAGGACCGGTCGCCGTCGCCAGTGCATTCACCGCACCATTGTCGAACACCATTTCGACATAGCAGCCGCCGCGATCGCAGCGACGATAGTGCAGGAGCGGCGAGGTGAACGTGTCGGACTCGATCACCAAACCCTTGGGAATAAGTACGCCCAGTGGCACGGCGACCTGAATGACATGCTTGTCGCCGGAGGGAAGGTACGCGATCGAAAGGCTCATCACGCGCTGGTTGTTCTGCTTGTTGGCGAGCAACTCGTACATGTCGCAAGGCGAAGGCGAGGCAACCGGATAGCAACGCACCATCCAGTCGCCGAACGTCTTGGTCTCGCTGGGTTGTATCGGCGTGCCCGGGGCAGGCGCCGACGCCGGAGCCGCTGGCGCGGCAATCGCGCCGCTCGATGCAAAAAGACCGAACGCGAGCGCGCCGGCCAGAATGTTCCGCATCACCGTCATGACCAAAGCCTCCGCCACCAGGAATGACGTCGCGCTTCGGCCGTATCGAACGCCGCCGCCGCCGCATTGAAACCTTTTACCGAGAACGGAAGACCGACCGGCTTGCCGTCGAGGCCGGCGAAGAGCACGCGCGCCTGCGTGGTCCTGCCGAGCGCAGTGCGCAATGTATCGTCGAATTTCACGCGCGCGATGCAACCCACTCCGTTGCAAGTCTCGTAGGGATAGATGAGCGGCTTGTCGTTGCCGAAGCCGAGTGCCAGCCCCGGCTCGAGCAGCACGTTGAACGGCACGGTGATTATGAGCGTAGTGTCGCCCTTGAGACGAAAGATCGAAAGGCGCGCGAGTTCGTTACGGGTCTTGGCGTCAAGAACGTCCTGCTGCATCTCGCAGGTGGCGTCCTGCTGCGTCACCGGCGGGCAGGCCAACCGCCAGTCGTCAAAGACCGAAATCGTCGCGATGTCCGGCGCACCGTCGATCGCCTTGTGAGCAAACCAGCCTACGGCCAGACCGACAAGGAGAAGCACCGCCCCCAAGCTTGCGCGCACAGTCGTGCTGTTCATGTCAATCGGCATTGGCCCCTCGACTTTGACGGGGCGCACTTAACGGGAAGGCAGGGGGTACCGCAAGCACATCGTTCGGGGAATTGCCTTAAATGACGGCCATCTGCGACACCTGGTACAGAGTGGTGTCGTCCGCGCCCGACCTGGCATGTCAATCGTCAAGGACTTGGCCGACCGAGCAAGGCTCGGACCGGCGGCGCTGGCGGCCAAGACCCTATACAGTGGAAATGAAACGTCTGATTGCGCTGTCGCACTCGCATACTTCGAGCCGTTTGACCTCAAGCCGGCAGACTGAGCGGCAGGGTGCGGAAGAGCACGTGCCATTCCGCTACGTCGGCCATCAGGACGTCGGCCGCCTTTTCGATGCGGTCGGCAAGGCGCGCGAATTCAAGCGGCTCATCGGCCAGTGCCGCATCGAGCGTTTCCAGGTTCTGCGCCGTTTCGCGGGAACGTTCCGCCACCGATTGGAAATCGCCCTGGGCCCGAATGGCGTTGATCGCTGCGCCGACGGTTGGAAACAGTGCCGTGAGCACAACGGCCCACTCCCGGTAGGAATGGGCGAGCTCGGCGGCAAATAGGACGATCGCGAGGTAGACGAGGCAGAGCGCAAACGTTGTCCAGAATAGACACGAGCCGGCGAAGTGCAGCCGCTCACCCGCCTCGTGCATGGCGTGCGCATTGAGGCGGTTGTAATCGATCTGAGACCTGAGCTCGGCGGCGCGAACCGCGTCGCGCACCACGGCGAGATAGGCGACGTCTACTGCCAGGTTCGGTAGGGGAATTTCGCGCTCGATCGCGCGGGCATACCAACTGATCCAGCCGTGCGAGCGGTCAGTACGACTTCCCGGCCGGTCGAGCCGCGCCGCCGCGCCCAGCGGCGCCAGCAGCCGCAAATGGCGCAGAGTCTCGCTCAGTCTGCGATATTCGAGCCAGCGGCGGTGCCACTGGTTGTGCCCTCCCCGCCAGATGACGAGAAGGATCGCCACGATCAGGACGATCTCGCAGATGAGAAGCTCAGGCTTCAGCGTGAGCGGCGCCAACAGGCTGCTGAGCGCCAGCAGCACCGCGCCGGCGGCTGCGGCATAGCTGAACACATAAGCGCTGCGATAGATCTGGGCGTAGCGGATGGAGAAGTAGTCCGCAAACGAGTAGGCAGCCAATAGTTTGTCGGTCACGACGGTTTCGAGAATCTTGTTGCGTGCATCGGAGCGCAGATAATCGCGCCAGCGCGCCGCACCGTCCTGACGGCGATCCGGCAAGCGAAGATCGCTCAGTCGGACTTTCCGCACACCGGCGAGAAACATAAGCAGCGGATAGGCGATGGCGATGTTCCACCTTCGCGGCTTCTCAGCGAGCAAAGCGCGAAACGCCTGGCGCTCCGCGCCTTCGGGCGGCGCCAGCATCAGCGCGACCATCGAAGGCATAAGCGCGTCGAGCGCGCGACGCGGAACGTCTTCGATTCCGGTGCGCGCCGTCGGTAAAGTAAGGTCCGCCCGCCACAGGATCGACGCTTGCGAAGGCGTGCGCGGATCGATCAGTATCACCGGCACGCCTTCGGCGACGGCATGTTCCACGATCAAGGCCGTTCCGCCGATACCATCGGCCGGCAGCTGGTCCCAGATCGCGATCACAATGTCGGCATTGGCGAGCATGAGCAGTCCCGCAGCTTCATATGCTCGCGCTGCTGTCTTGCCGCGGCTGTCGAGCTCGAACACCGCTTCCGCTCGGGTCAAGAACCTGTCGAATTCGGAGCGCGATGCATCGCTTTCGAAATCGCGACGGTAATCGGCGCGGGGAAACGGCAGGATGACGTTCAGCGCCAATCCGGCAGCGAGTCCGGCGTCAGCCACGACCCGATCAGAACCCTCCGCGAGCGAGGAGACCGTCGAGAGAACCGGCGTGCTGTCGGCAAACGCCCATCCGTCGCGCAAAACAGTGTCGCGCGCCAGGCGCGCCATGTCGGCGAGCACACGCTCGATCGTCTTTTGGGCCTCGGCCGCAGCGGCAAGAGAAAACTTCGCACCGATGCGATGGCCTGTGACGCCGACCCGCAGAAAGGCGCGCGGCAGCGGCAGAAGCAACGCGTCCGGTCTCGTTGGGCTCATCCCTGCTCGCTGTCGCCAAACTCGCTGTCCGCCATGTTAGTTTGATGGCGGCATCAACCGAAAGGGGCAGGCATGAGCGATTTGGACGTTCTCAAGGACTATACGAAATTCGAATTCGACGATGGCCGCTGGACGCGGACCGTCTACCGGCGCGGCAGCGGACCCGCCGTCATCGTCATTCATGAGATGCCGGGCCTGCATCCCCTCGTCGTGCGCTTCGCAAATCGTGTGGCGGAAGCCGGCATGACGGTCTTTCTTCCGGTCCTGTTCGGCGAGCCGGGCAGGCCGGTCACGCCCGCCTACGCCGTCAGGCAAATGCTCAAGGGAATCTGCATCAGCCGCGAATTCCACGTATGGGCGCATGCGCAATCGAGCCCCATCGTCGACTGGCTGCGCATGCTCGCGAAAAAGGTACATGGCGAATGCGGCGGCAAGGGCGTCGGCGCGATCGGCATGTGCTTCACCGGCAATTTCGCGCTCGCCATGATGACCGAGCCCGCCGTCGTGGCGCCTGTCCTGTCGCAGCCTTCGCTGCCGCTCGGCTTCAGCAAGGCTGCCAAGGCTGCGACCGGCATCTCGCCGGACGAAATCGCCTGCGCTAAACGACGGTTCGAATCCGAAAATCTTTCGCTGCTCGGATTGCGCTTCAAGGGCGATCCGATCGTGACCAAGGAACGCTTTCAATCCTTCAAGAACGCGTTCGGTGAACGGTTCGAAGCAATCGAACTGAACGACGAAGACGCCGAACCCGCGCCAGGATTCGGACCGCATTCGGTGCTTACCCTCAATCTGCGCGATAGCGATCCCAACAGCATGACGCGGCAGACCGAACGGCGCGTGATTGCATTCTTCAAGGAACGCACGGGAGCGTAGGAGTTAAGACTCTATTGCCCGTCCCCGTCTGCCTTCCATCCTTCGACAAGCTCAGGATGAGGACCTAGATTTGGCCCTCACCCTGAGCTTGTCGAAGGGCGAGGGCCACACGCTGCGCGCCAGTAGTTGTAGGTATTCTAACGCTTCGCCGCGATAAGCTCCGTTGCTGCGGCGAAGGCGAGATCGATGTTCGCCTTTCCATCTGCGGACAATATCCGTCGCACCGGACAACCGATTTCGCGCAACAAACCGCTCAAGGCTGTGTCGTCGCTGAGAAGCGAAGTCAACAATACGCCGAAGAGTCTCTGCCCTTCGACGAAGGCACGAACGTCCGGAAGAAATTTGGCGTCCGTTCGACTTGAGCTGCGCACGACGAGTTCGAAGCCCGTGCCGGCCAGCGCATCGAGGATGCCTTGCTGGATTTCGATTGTACCCTGCGGCAACGGGTCGTCACAGATGAGGCCGATCAGGCACGAACGGCGAAACGCAAGTCCGCGCGCCTGCGGGTCCGGGGAAAAGCTGAGATCGCTGATGGCCGCGCCCACGCGCTCGCGCGTCGCACTGCGTACCAGCGGTGAATTGTTGATGACGCGCGAAACCGTCTTTTTCGAGACGTTGGCGAGCCGGGCGACGTCGTTGATCGTGGGCCTGCGGCGCAGTGCCTTGCCCGAGACTTGCGAATTTCGCGACCTGGATTTCTTCCTCGCGGGCACCGGCTCGTGCGATCGCTCAGGCGATGCCGAGCTCGCGCTTGGCGAAATCGAGCGCGCCCTTGTAGTCGGCCTTGCCGTTGGGAGCGCGCAGGTTGACGCCGGCGATCAATACGCGTTTGGGCGTCTTGTAACCGGCGAGCCGGTCGCGCACATGCACGCGGATGCCTTCCTCATCGAAGTCATCAGGCGAGTTGACGGTGACGACGGCGGTGACTGACTGGCCCCACTTTTCGTCCGGCACGCCGACCACGAGCGCATCTTCGACGCACGGGTGCAGCTTCAACGTTTCCTCGACTTCCTCCGGAAACACCTTTTCGCCTGCGGTATTGATGCAGACGCTGCCGCGCCCCAACAGCGTCAGCGTTCCATCCTTCTCCACGATGCACCAATCGCCCGGAATGGAATAACGCACACCGTCGATGGTCTTGAAGGTCGAGGCGGTCTTGGCCGCGTCCTTGTAGTAGCCGACCGGAATGGGCGGCGGCATCGCGACGAAGCCGCGGATGCCAGAACCGGGCTCGACGGGCTTGTCTTCCGCATCGAACACCTTGACGCGGTCGCTGACGGTGAACTTGGCGGTCGCAACTTCGCCGTCCTTCGTCATCATCGACGTACCGAAGCCCACGGCTTCGGACGAGCCAAAGCTGTCGACCATGACCGCTTGGGGAATGTGCTCAAGCAGCGCTTTCTTCACTTCGCGGCTCCACATCACGCCGGAGGAGACAATGTTCACGATGCTCGACGTGTCGTAGCGACCGGGTTCTTCCTCCAGAGCCGCCAGCATCGGCTTGGCGAAGGCGTCGCCCACTATGACGAGCGTCATCGCCTTGTGCTTCTGCGCCGCCTCCCACATCTCGTGCGCGTTGAAGGAGTGGTGCGTCAACGTGATGACGCAGCCGCCGCTCAGCATCGCGCTCATCGCCATGAGAAGTCCGGTGCCGTGCATGAGCGGACACGCCGGCAGCAGCCGCGGCCCAGGCCCGGCCTGTTTGATCGCCAGAACGACCTGCTCGAGGTTCTCCGGTACAGGACCGAGCTTGCGCAGCGCAATGAGCGAGGTCTCGCGCAGATCGTTGTGGCCCCAGATCACGCCCTTGGGCATGCCGGTCGTGCCGCCTGTGTAGATGAAGAATTCGTCGTCCGGCGAGCGCACGACGTCGAGCGGTGCACCGTTGCCTTCTTTCGCCACGGCGTCGAAGTCTTCCGCGAAGTCGGCGATCGGCTCGCCGTCGCTGACCTCAATGAAGTTTTTGACCTTGGTCAGGCGTGGGCGAATCTCGGCGACGGTGTCGCGGAACTCGGAACCGTAAATCACGGTCTGGGCGTCGGAATTGTCGAAGATGTAGAAGACTTCTTCCGGCTTATAGCGGTAGTTGACGTTCACATGGGTCAGCCTTGCCTTGAAACAAGCGGCGAGCGCCTCGCAATATTCCGGCCGGTTGCGCATGTAGAAGGCGACCTTGTCGAGAGGCTTCGCTCCGCGCGCGATCAGACCGCGTGCCAGGTTGTTGGAGCGCGCCGTCATCTCGGCCCAGGAGATCACGCGCTCGCCGTGGATCAGTGCGGGCGCATCGCCAGGCACAACGCTCGCGACCGCGTCCAAGATATCGCCGAAATTCCACGCCATTTTGTTCTCCCGGGCAGGCTGACGCTGGGGAAAGAGACCCGCGTTCTTTTGCGCCACTCTAATAAGTGTCGTCGCGGCAAACAACGCGATTGCGCAGCGCGGCGCGAAGGCGACAAGATCGTCAAAACAAATGGGAGGCCCCGATGGCAACGCGCACGGGATTCAAGCTGCGCCTGGAACCCAAGGATGAATACACCCACACGCCCGATGCGGCTTCCAACTACAACGAGAGCATGTATTTCAACGTCTTCGATCCGGCACGCAAGATCGGCGGTTGGTTCCGGCTCGGCAATCGGCCGAACGAGGGCCAGGCGGAGATGACGACCTGTCTTTACCTTCCCGACGGCCGCGTCGCCTTCATGTATGGCCGCCCCAAGATCGCCGACAACAAAGCGATGAACGCCGGCGGCATGCGCATCGACGTGATCACGCCGTTCAAGAAGCTGAAGGTCAGCTATGACGGCAAGGCCTGTGTGCTGGCGCGTCCGTTCGACATGGCCGAGCCGTCGCGCGCATTTCGCGAAAACCCCAGTCTCGATTGCAAGGTGAGCCTCGACTATGAAGGCGTCTCGCCCATGTATGGCGGCGAAACGGTGCGCGAAGACGGCAAGCCGATCGAAATCGATCCAGAGAAATCCTTCGCCAAAGCGCATTACGAACAGCACATGGCGGCGAAGGGCACGTTTACCATCGGCGACGAGACGTTCCAGATCGAAGGCTTCGGTCTGCGCGACAAGAGTTGGGGGCCACGCTATTGGCAGGCGATCAACTGGTACCGTTGGTGCCCGATGAATTTCGGTCGTGACTTCGGCATGATGCTTTCCATCGTCGCCGGCAGCGAAGGTGCGGCACGTCAAGGTGGCATGGTGTTCAAGGACGGGAAGTATGACCTCATCACCGAATGCGCCATCGACACCGACTGGGACGAGAACTGGTATCAGACCGCTCTGCGCGCCAAAGTGAAGACCGAATCCGGCGCGCGCTACGACGTGAGCGGTAAAGTTTTGTCGCTGATCCCCTTGCGCAATCGCCGCAAGACGCCTTCCGGCGACGTGCTCAACACCCGCATCACCGAAGGCATGACGGAATACACCTGCAACGGCCTGACAGGTTATGGCTTGAGCGAATATCTCGACCAGATCGTGGACGGCAAACCAAGCGGACTTGGCAAATGAAAATCGATCTGTGGCATCCCGACAGCTTCGCGCACGGCCATCCGCACGCGCAATATGCTTGGCTGCGCGCCAACGAACCGGTGCATTTCCAGGAAGAGCCGGCCGGGCCGGGCTATTGGGCGATCACGCGCTACCAGGACGTCTATGACGTCGACCGGAATTTCCAGGCCTTCTCGTCCGAACCGACGATCATGATCCAAGATACGCTGAACCAGGAGACCAACTTCGGCGGCTACAAGATGATGCTGATGATGGATCCGCCGGAGCACACCCATTTCCGCCGCCTGATCCGCCAGGAGTTCACCGTGCCGGTTTCCGCCGACCGGACGCCGCGCATGCAGCAGTTGGCGCGCCAGATTGTCGACGAGGTGATCGAGAAGGGCGAGTGCGACTTCGTGAGCCAGGTTGCGGGCGAAATGCCGTCCTATGTCATCGCGGAGTTGATTGGCATTCCGCTCGATGATGGGCGCGAGCTCTACAAACTCACCGAAGCGATCCACACCACGGCGGGCGGCACGCCGACGGAGGAAGGCGCCGTCGCCGTCTTCAAGATGTTCGACTATGGCCGCAAGGTGATCGAGGAAAAGCGCGCGCGGCCGAAGAACGATCTGGCGACGAAGTTGCTGCAGGCCGAAGTCGACGGGCGCAAGCTGGAAGACATCGAATTCCTGCTCTTCTTTCTGCTCCTCATCGATGCCGGCGGCGACACGACGCGCAACCTGCTATCGGCCGGCATGATCGCGTTGCTGGAGAATCCCGATCAACGTGCCTGGCTGATGGCCGATCTTCCCGGCCGCCTCGCATCGGCACGCGAGGAACTGCTGCGCTGGTGCAGTCCGGTGATCTATATGCGCCGCCGCGCCACGCGCGATGTCGAGATCGCCGGCACGAAGCTCAAGGCTGGTGACAAGGCGGTAATGTATTTCGGCTCAGCCAATCGCGATGGGGCGAAGTTCGACCGCGCCGACACGCTTGACCTGTCGCGCACGCCGAACGAACACATCGCATTCGGCACCGGTCCGCATGGCTGCCTCGGCCAGCACATCGCGCGCATCGAGATCGATGCCATGCTGATGGAAGTGCTGACCCGCATGAAGGATTTCCGCCTAGCGAGCGAACCGAAATGGTTGCCGTCGAACTTCATCTCCGGTCCGCAGACGATGCCTGTGAAGTTCATGCCCGCTCAGCGGATGACGTAAGCGACAGCGCTTGCAGTTCGCGATCTCGCGTAAATTCTTGAAACCGGGCCTTGAAGGATCGGAAAATAGTCCTATTTCAGGCTCCGTTATTTGGAGAGGGCAGAGGGATCGGAAAATTCGCGAAAACCTCCGAACAATTTTATTGCCGAACGCGGCACACGAAGCGGAAAACTGTAAGAGTCGCCGTTCGAATGTACACGGATTGAGTGTTTTCAAGAGGTTAGAGAACAGCCAAGCATGCCCCTTCACTATGTGACCTTCCGCTCGCTGCACGCCGAGCCGCTTCCCATCGCCGCTCGACTTCGCGTGCCGCAGGACGGAAACGACAAGCACCCCGCCGTCATCTTGCTGCATGGCTCGGCCGGGCCGTCTTTGCGCGAGGACGGCTATGCCGATGTGCTCAACGCGGCGGGCTTTGTCACGCTGGAACCGGACCAATGGTCGGCGCGCGGTTTGGCTGGCGGCTCGACGGGTCGTCCGCGCACCGTCGTCGAGACGTTGCCCGATCTGTACGGCGCGCGCGCGTTCTTGAGCGCGCATCCCGCGGTCGACGCCGAACGGATCGGTGTCGGCGGATTTTCATTCGGTGGCGTGGCCACGATGCTGGCCGCGACGCACAGGGCCAATGACGGCTTCCTGACGGGTGACCACTTCGGCGCCTTCATGCCCGTCTATCCCGCGACCTGGACTTATAATCACGTGTCGGACTTCGAATTCGGCGAACTGGTCGATGCTCCCGTGCTGCTGATCACCGGCGCGCTCGACCAATATGATGACGACCCGGAAATCTCGGCGAAACTGGTCGCAAGCCTGAGGCCCGAGGACCGGGCCAAGATCCGCATTGAAGTCATGGCTGAGAGCCACCACGGCTTCGACATGCCCGGCATCGACATGGAAGTGAGCGACCCCTTCGGCCATCAAGGCAAAGGCGGCAAGGTCATCATGCGCTATAATAGAGAGGCGACCGAGAGGGCCCATCGCCTAGCGGTCGCATTCTTCTCGTCGGCGCTGAAGTAGGAGACCGCCATGTCCGCAAGCGTCCATACCAGAGAGAGAGTGACGGTCACGCCGGCGGGCGGTTCGGCCGGCGCCTTCGTGACAGGCGCCGATCTTTCAAAGCCGACCGACGCGGAGGCGATGGCGGAAATTCGCCGCGCGCTTCTCGACCATCTCGTCGTCGCCCTGCCCGGCCAGAACCTTTCACTCGACGATCTGGAGCGCTTCACCGACGCGCTTGGCGGTCGCGACATCACGCCTTTCGTCAAACCGATCGAAGGCCGCCCGCATGTCATCCGCATTTTGAAAGAGCCGCACGAGAAGTTGAATTTCGCCAACGCCTGGCACACCGATTTGTCCTATCTCGAGGCGCCGCCGAGTTTCACCGTGCTCTATTGCCTCGAAACGCCCGACGTCGGCGGCGACACGGTTTGGGCGGACCAGTACGTGGCCTTCGAGACGCTCTCCTCCGGCTTGCGCGAGACGCTTCTTGGACTGGATGCGGTTCATTCGGCGGGGCCCGCCTATGGTACCGGCGGCTACCTCGACAATGTGAAGCATCTGATGTCGACGAAGATCGAGCCCTCCAAGGATGCCTATAGCGAGCAGCGCCATCCCGCCGTCATCGCGCATGCGGAAACCGGCAAGCCTGCGCTCTATCTCAACCCGGTTTACACTCAGCGCATCGCCGGCTGGAGTAAGCCGGAGTCGGACGGACTTCTCGCGCACATTTTCCGTCACGCCGTGAACGAGAATTTCACCTGGCGGCTCAGATGGGCGAAGGGAACGCTCGCCATTTGGGACAATCGCTGCACGCAGCATTTCGCCCTCAACGACTATCACGGCCATCGCCGCGAGATGGTCCGCACCAGCGTCAAAGGCACTAAGCCGAAGAGAGCGCACGCATGAAGCTTGCAACATTTAGGGCAGGTGGCCACGAGCGGATCGGCGTGGTGAAGGGTGAGGAGATCGTCGATCTTACCGGAGAGGACGTTCCGTCCGGCATGATCGAACTCATTGCCAACTGGCCAAAACTCAAGGACAGAGTCGTGCGCATCGCGGCGCAAAGCAAACCGCGCTACAGAATCGCAGATGTGCATCTGCTGGCGCCGGTACCGCGGCCGCAAAAGATCCTGGCGATCGGTCTCAACTATGCCGATCACATCGCCGAAAGCGGTGCTGCGACGCCGGAGAAGCAGATCTGGTTCTCGAAATTGCCCAACGCGGTCAACGGACCCTACGATCCGATCGAGATGCCGAAGGCTTCAAGCGCCATCGACTATGAGGCGGAGCTCGTGTTCGTCATCGGCAAGCGCTGCCGCCATGTCGCGAAGGAGAAGGCGCACGAGGTCATCTTCGGTTATGCGGCGGGCAACGACATCAGCGTGCGCGACTGGCAGTTCCACACCGCGCAATGGATCGTGGGCAAATCCTTCGACACGCATGCGCCGTTCGGACCGTGGATCGTCACAGCGGACGAGATCGGCGATCCGCACGCGCTCGGCATCCGCTGTCTCGTCAACGGCGAGACGCGGCAAAGTTCGAATACTAAGAATCTGGTCTTCAACTGCTTCGACCAAATCGCCTATCTGAGCCAGGCAATGACCTTGCACCCCGGCGATATTGTCTTCACCGGCACGCCCGGCGGCGTCGGCCAATCGATGAAGCCGCCGAAACTGCTCAAGGCCGGTGACGAGGTGCGCATCGAGATCGACAAGATCGGCGCATTGAACGCGAAGATGGTGGCCGAAGAGTAACGCGGCAAACGCGCCTCAGTCGGCAACTCCAAGATAGGCGAGCGCCATCCGCGTCAGCGCGTCGATCACGGTCTCTTCCTCGGCATAGGGACCATCGTTGAGCATACGATGCACGAGCGCGCCGTCGACCGCGCGCAGGGCAAAGACGCAGGCTTGCGCGAGATTCTCGTGCGTACCCTGGCCGCGCGCGGTGAGGAATTGGGCCAGCAGCTCGCCTTGTCTTTGCGTGCCGGCGCGCATCCTTGGCCAATAGCCGGCGCCCGCGCCGGCAAGCGAGCGCTGAAACAGCGCGCGAAAGAAGCCCTGGTTGCGCTTCATGATGTGCGCGGTCGCTTCGACCAAACTGCGCACCATCACCGACGTCGGCTGCTGCTGCCATTCCGGCAGAGCAAAGAAGCGCGCCGAGTTCTCGAGGTTGCGTTCGGTGAAGCGGTGATGCAGCGCGTTGAAGAACGCCTCCTTGTCGCGAAAGCGGCGATAGAAGCTGCCGACCGAACAACCTGCGGCGGCGGCGATGTCGCTGACATGGGCTGCGTCGTAACCGAGCTTGGCGAAGACCCGATCGCCAGCTTGCAGCAACCTGTCGCGCGCGTCGCGGCTGCGGGCCTGATTTACCGGCAGAACGCCGTCAATGTGTTCGACCGATTCCAGGGCTTGGCCGCTCCACTTCGTCATATTCTGCTAAACCAAATCGGCGCGGCGCGCCAGTGCGCGCAGGCTTCAGTAACGTGGCGCCGCACGCATCACAGGACCCTCATGCGTGAGTGCGATGTGGCTCAACGCGTGCTCGTCATGGTTCATGCGCCAGGACAAAAGCTTCTGCGCGTATTTCAGCATCACCGGCAGGTAGTGGGGATCGTGTGCGCAGTTGATGAATTCGCCGGGGTCTCGTCTGAGGTCGAACAGCAACGGCGGCAGCTTCGTGAAGTGGACGTATTTGAAGTCATCGTCGCGAATGATGTTCATCGTGCACTGGTGCATGGTGAGATCGAGTTGGCGCTCGGCCGCATCGTCGGTCGGATCGCGAAAGTCGAACTCCCAATGCGCCTCGGCGCGCCAATTGGCCGGCGCTCCTTCGCCGCGCAAAAACCGATCCAGCGGCCGGCCATCGCATTGCGTCGGAATGTCGACAGCGATAGCGCTCAACAGCGTCGGCATGATGTCGACATTTTCCGTGAAACTGTCGACGATGCGCGCGCGACCGGCATCGGCGCCGCGCCGCGGATCGCGAATGATCAACGGAATGCGATACGACGCATCGAAGTAGCCGCACTTTCCGAGCAGCCAGTGATCGCCCATCTGCTCCCCGTGATCGGAGGTGAAGATGATGAGAGTGTCGTCCCAGCGGCCAGTGTCCTTTAAACAGCCGAACAAGCGTCCGAGCGCCGCGTCCACTTCGCTCATCAAGCCGTAATAAACGGCCTTGAAGCGGCGCAGCTTCTTGTCGTTGGCGCTCGCGCGATATTCACGCCGCCCAAGTTGATATGCGAGCCAGGGATGTTGCGCCGCCTCGTCCTCCGGGGTGGACAGGCGCGAAAAGCCGGGCACCGACTTCGGGTCGTACATCGCATTGTAGGGTTCGGGCGCAATAAAGGGCGGATGCGGGCGCAGGATGGAAAGATGCGCTATGAACGGACCTTTGGCGTCGCGGATATAATCGATACAGCGATCGATCAGGAAATTGGTGTCGTCATCTTCGGCCGGATAGGAAAGCGGCTTCGGCACCGCCGCGCCGTCTTCATAGTCCACGCCGGCGGCGCGCTGGCCATAGGCACGCGCAATGGGCTCGGGAACTTGATAGCCCTTCGCCTTCAGGAAGTCGGTCCAGGGATGAGGCGTCTCACCCATCAGCACGAGTGGGCGAATTCCCGGTAGCGGACCTTCGTAGGTTTTCAGCCAGGGGTCATCGTGTTCCAGTTCGCGCGGATCGAGACTGATATCGGTGTAGCCGAAGAGAACCGGATCGTATCCCGCCGTCAGCGCTTCCTTAGCCCAATTGGTGTGACGATTGTCGAGCGGCGTTCCGTTGGTGCCGGAGCGATGGTTCTGCAGATACATTCCGGTATGGAGCGACGTGCGCGACGGGCCACAGGGTGCTGCGTTGGCAAAGTGTTTGGCGAAGAGCACGCCTTCGCGCGCCAAGGCATCGAGGTTGGGCGTGCGAACAACGGGATGGCCGAGCGCCGAAAGACATTCCGCCCGCCATTGATCGGCCGTGATGAAGAGAACGTTCAGTGGCATCGGCCAGTATCCGCAAAGTGGCGTCAGCTTGCACCGCGATTGCGACGCGCTCAATCCAACGTGCGGCGGAGCGAAGCGAAGTGCGGCAAAGAGAAATCCCCCGGCCGTGCCCGAGGAGGAGCGTCAACCGAGGGATTTCGCCACACGCCGTGCTCCTGGGGAGAGCGCCTAGCGCAGGTTCGTTGGATCTTACGCCGTTTCACGTTAACTCATTGATGAATAAATTATCGTGCGACGGCAATTCAATCAATGATTTCCAACGTTTGGCAAAAAAGACTCGCGCGCTAAAACGATAGCGAAAGGGCGCCGATTGCCCGGCGCCCTTTTCAATTTCATGCTGCGACCGGGACCGTCAGAGCTTGTAGTGGAACTCGATGCCCCACAGAGCGGGCGGTGTCACCGAGTAGGTCGTGACCTGGCCCGTCGCATTTTCACCACGCACTGCGCCATAGCCCGACGGGTTGTTCACGCCCTGGACGAAGTTGCACGAGCCCACTGGTGACCCTGGGCAGGAAATATCGATCGTGCCAGCCAACCTGTGACCAATGGCGCCACCGTCATAGCCAATCTTGCCGAACACGTTTTTACCCCAGACAACGGCCTCCCAGGAACCGTCCTCGGAGACCCAGGTTACGCGCGTATCCCATTGATCCCAGGAAGGCGCCTTGTTGTACGACCGCTGGAAGAAGTTGCCGTACTGTGCGTCGCGCCAGATATAGCTGACCGAAGGTTCGAGCTTACCGAAATCAGTCTGCCACGTGTAGAACAGGTTGATAGCAAGCTTGTTCCGTGGCGCATTCGGCAGCGCGTTACCATGCAGGTTTTGTGGCTTGTTCCAGCCCAGATCATTCACACCTGGCGTAAAACCGGGAGCGTTTCCTCTTGTGTAGATGTCAACCGAGCAGGGCGCATTTGGGTTGCCGGGGAAGATTGAGGTGGCCGTGCGGATCGGAGTGCCGAATGCGGCAAGGCACTGCGCATCGGTGAACGCAGGAGTGGCGCCGGGCGCAGTCGCGTTGGGATCGGCCGGGTCGGCAAATACGCCTTTCGAAATGTACGCGTCGAGATAGGAGTAGTTGAACAGGACTTGCAAATTTTCGAGCGGAGAGATGATCGTCTCCAACTCGAACCCTTGTGAGATCGAGCCCGGCACATTGATGAAGGAAGTCTCGCTTTGACCAAGGCCGCCCGCCGACTGAACCACGGCCAACGGAACCTGAAGGTTCTTGTAAGCGTAGTGGAATGCCGCCGCGTCGACCGTCAGCCAATCGCCGAATGATTTCTTGGCTCCGATTTCGAAGGAGTCGACCTTTTCCTTGTCGGTCCAGGGCGTGAAGCTCAAGACCGTGAAGATCCCGATGTTGAATCCGCCGGACTTGTAGCCCTTGCTGTATGAGGCATAGACCAGGGTCGACTCGTCGGGCGTCCAATCGACTTTTGCAGTGCCGGTGAGTGCTCCCCAGCTCGCATGGTAGTTGCGCGACGCCAGCCCCGTGGCCGCATCGTAGGTGGTGACGCCGGTTACACCTCTGGGCAACGGACCGGGTACGCCGCTCGCAACGACTGTTCCAAGCTGTGTCAGATCGACCGCGGGCAAATTGAAGACGCCGGTGAAATTGTTTTCCGGAGCGGTGAAGCAAGCCGGCACACCAAAGCACAAAATACGCACGTTTTCAGTGCCGTACTTTCGATCCAAGGAATAACGCAGCCCGCCCGTGAACTTCAGCTCATCGTTGAACTTCCATTCGGCTTGACCGTAAACCGCCTCCGAGGTCGCATGTAGATGTGGCTGGTTGTCGAAGCGTCGAAAGCCAGTTTCCGGCGCACATACGCCGCCCGTCTTGGCGCAAAAGAATCCTGGAGCGCCGAAGGGGCCGTTCCACTGCGGTTGCACCGGACTCGTCGTGAACACCGGCTGGCTATAGTGCTGCTGGAACTGGTAAGCGCCTGCCACCCATTGCAACGGACTGTCACCGGTCGAGACAAAGTTGACCTCGTTGCTGATGAAGCCGTTCTTCTCCTGGTAGTTGAACGACTCGACAGGATTGACGGTCAGACCAACGACCGAACCAAGACCGAATGGCACACCACCATTCGAAATGAGTCTATACGACGAAATCGGCGCGCGCGCATTTGACGAACCCTCACCGCCGTTCTGCGTGCCGCCAGTCAGGATGTAGTGATAGTAGGTACCACCGCCGATGTACTTGATATCGAAATTGTCAGCGTGCCACGTCAGATGCGCGTTCACGTTGTCGTAAGACGGCAGCACGACGTTATATGAAACGAGGTGGGCTATCTTCCACGGACTGTTGACTTCAGGATTGAGGCAGGCTGTTGCCGCCGGTAGCGGGCTCGTCGCACTCACCACGGTTGTGTTCGGTGTCGCGTATGTAAAACCGGGCGCTGTGCAGCCGTAACCGGGGTTCAGGCCGGTTGATGCCGCGCCGAATTCGTATGTCGGGCTGTCATAGGGATTCCAGCCTGCGGATTGAGAACCGGCGTTGCCCGCACCGCCATACCACCA
>Ga0207693_10000276_pt1 | contig 47566 bp, 53 predicted proteins | sample LARL81metaG_FD_184347 | JGI IMG/M metagenome (GOLD analysis project Ga0207693, IMG submission 184347) | Corn, switchgrass and miscanthus rhizosphere microbial communities from Kellogg Biological Station, Michigan, USA - LAR L8-1 metaG... | ecosystem: Host-associated > Plants > Roots >... | reverse complement strand
TTCGGATGGGTACTTTCAGGCGGCCGAGATACCGGCCGCGAACGGAATCCAACACGCAGTTCCCTCTCGCGCAAAGTCGAAGGAGAGAGATAGTTGGCGAGGCGGCGTATAGAAGGCTGGATAAGATTTGTAATGAAAAAAAAGATTCGCCAATGAATTCAGCACACGAAGCACGGAACGGACGTAAAAAGAGAACGACTTATCCAATGACAGGCGCAATTTTTCCGCGCGGAGACGCGGAGAGCGCGGACATCGACATGCTCATCCTTCGACAAGCTCAGGATGAGGTTTTCTTCTCGTCCCTCACCCTGAGCCTGTCGAAGGGCGAGGGACGAAGGGCGAGGGACGAAGCCAAATCGGAACTACACTGAAAGCGCGCCGATGGCAGCGATGCCCGAGAAGCCGTGTAGCAATCGCGCATTGCGCGGTGTTACGCCGCCGAGCGCGTAAACCGGTATCCGCAATGCCTGCGCCATTCGATTGGCGCGGACCGGTGTCAGAGGCGTGGACTGGGGATGTGAACGCGTCGCGAAGATCGGCGCGAGAAACAACGCATCGACAGATTTGCACAGGATCGCCGAACGCGAATCGTGAACGGCAGCGGTCATGAACCAGCGTGGCCGCAGCGCCCGCCAATGCGGCGCCAGGTGCGCTTGCGCTTGTGAGAGATGCAGACCGTCGGCTCCGCACTGCGCCGCCAACCGCGCATCGTTGGCGATCAGCACGAACAGCGCGCGCGTTTTGGCGATTGCCATGAGTTCGCGCGCCAATGTGAGCCGTCGCGCGGCGTCGCGCGAGCGCACGACGATCATCGCACCCTTGGGCAGCGCGCGCGCAGCGGCAATCGGATCGGCGAGCCTGTCGTCGTCCGTCATCAGGACAAGAGAAGGCACACGTCCGGCATGCGGCGAGCGCGCGTTGAGATGCGCGGCGCTGCTTGCTAACTTTCGCTGCGCAAACCCGTGCGGCAAATGTCACCTGAACTGATCAACGAGAATCTGTCGGCCATTGTCGCGCGCATCGAGGCGGCGCGAAAGGCGGCTGTGAAGCCGGCTCCCGCAACCACGCTCGTCGCGGTGACCAAGACCCATGGCGCTGACGCGATCTACCCCGCGCTCATCGCCGGGCAGCGTGTCTTCGGCGAGAATCGCGTCCAGGAAGCGCAGGCGAAGTGGCCCGCGATCCGCGCGGAATATGGCGATATCGAATTGCACCTGATCGGGCCGCTGCAGAGCAACAAGGTGCGCGAAGCCGTGTCTCTGTTCGACGCAATTCAAACGCTCGACCGCCCGAAGCTCGCCGATGTCCTGCGCGCCGAGATGGACCGTGCCGGCCGCACGCCGTTTCTCTTCGTCCAGGTCAATACCGGTGAAGAGCCGCAGAAGTCCGGCGTCCATCCACGCGACGCCGGCGCGCTGATTGCGCATGCGCGTGCTCTCAATCTGCCGCTGAAGGGACTGATGTGCATTCCCCCGGCGGACACCAATCCGGCGCCGCACTTCGCGCTTTTGAGCAAGCTCGCGGGCGAAAACGCCCTTCCCTTGCTCAGCATGGGGATGAGCCACGATTTCGAGATCGCCATTCGCTTCGGCGCCACGCATGTGCGCGTCGGCAGCGCCATATTCGGCGAACGGCTCAAGAACTGATCGTGATGGTATCGCCGGGCGCGAGTTTGGCTAGCACCGCCAGAAGATCGTCCTTGGCCAACGCGATGCAACCTTGGGTCGGCCGATAGTCGGCCTGCGCCACATGTAAGAAGATCGCGCTGCCGCAACCGGCCACGACCGGATCATCGTTGAAACCCAGCACGACGATCAGATCGTAGAGAAAATCCGTGCGCCACAAGGCCTCGGCACTGGCGCGGTAAGGTAGTTTGACCGGCTGGTTGTATGCCGCATCGCCTGGCGCGTCGCACCAGCCATCGTCAGGTGCAATCGCGCTCGCAGGTAATCGCGTGAGCGGAAGTCTGATCCGGTCGGCGCGAAACAAAAGTCTGCGAAGCGGAAATGCGCCGACAGGCGTAATTCTGTCACCCTCGGCACGCTTGACGCCGATGCCGCCCACGCCCACGGCCGCGCGATAGAAATCTTGCCCGCAATGGAGAACAGCTCCTGTCGTTCCGTCGCGCCGGACGTTGAGTTTCATGCGCCGCAGATTATCCGAATTCCGGTCCAGTCTCGCGCCACTGTTAGAGCAGATGACCGGCTTTGTCCGCCTTGGTTCGCAGATAGGCGCGGTTATGTTCGTTGTCCGGAAAGGCATGCCGCACCCGGCCCGCCACCTTCACGCCGGCTTTCTTGAGCGCCGCGACCTTTTGCGGATTGTTGGTCAACAGGCGCACGGATTTGTAGCCGAGCAGGGCGAGCATGCGTGCGGCGATGCCATAGAGTCGCTCGTCTGCTTCGAAACCCAGCCGCTCGTTGGCATCGATCGTGTCGAAGCCCTGATCCTGCAGGCGATAGGCGCGAAGCTTGTTGATGAGACCGATGCCGCGTCCTTCCTGCGCGAGATAGAGCAGGATGCCGCCGCCAGACTTGGAGAGCAGCTCGATTGCGCCGCGCAATTGTGCGCCGCAATCGCATTTGAGCGAGGCCAGAAGATCGCCGGTGAAACATTCCGAGTGCAAGCGCGTCAGCACCGGCTTGGACGTCACCGGCGCATTGATGACGACGGCATAATGCTCGGGACCGCCGTCCACCGGACGAAACGAGACGAGTTCGGTTCGCTCGGCGCCTTCGAGCGGCACCCGCGCCCGCGCCACGAGTTTCAGTGTACGGACGATTTCGTCGTCATAGGTGAAAATGTCTGCGCTCGAAAGTTCGACGGCATCCTTGGGCACGTGCCGCGCGGCATGTACCACGGCGGCCGGAAGCAGGCCTGCGAGCTTCGCCAGCTTGACGCCCGCAGCGTAGGCGGCAGGAAGTTTCGCGCGCTCGGTGTCGAACGGACCTTTGAGCGGGAATGCCAAATCGTCCGTCGGATCGGCGATGGCGTGCAATCGTTCTACGTCGAAGCCGGAATCGATCTTCAACGCGACGACGTCGGGCGTATAGAGCCTGATCTTCAACGTACGCGCCCGGGCATGCGTCAGGACGAGGAATGCGGTTTGACGTGGCCGACGCCTGAGGGTTGCGAGCGAGCCAGCGGTCATGGTTTCGGCGGCGCGAACGAGAGTGGCGCCCCCTCTTTCGTGGATGACGACGGGCCGCCCGCGGCGCAAAGCATCGACACCCTGGATGACGCGGTCGACAGGCGATGTTCGGTCGCGCTTTGCGGGTTTACGCCGGCGGCGGGGGGGCGTGATCATGCCCATTGGACATACACCGCTGCCCAAAAACCGGGTAGACTCTGCGTCGCCCCCTTTGCTCTGGAACCCCCAGAAACATGGCCAGTACCAAGCGCGTGCTTCTCGTCGACGACGACAAAATGCTGCGCACGTCCCTAGCCGAGCAGCTGTCCAGTGAAGGCGCCTATGTCATTGCCGAAGCTGCCAATTGCGAAGAGGCCCGCACGCTTGCCGGCGAGGGCCTCTATGAATTCATCATCTTGGACGTCGGATTGCCGGACGGCGACGGGCGCGAGCTGTGCGCTTGGTTACGCGGCAGCGGCGTAACCGCGCCGATCATCTTGCTGACCGCGGCGGACACGGACAACGACACGATCGAGGGGCTGAAATCGGGCGCGAATGACTATGTCACCAAGCCGTTCCGCTTCGCAGTCCTGATGGCGCGCGTGCACGCTCACTTGCGCAGCCATGGCCAGAACGAAGATGCGGTTTACCGCATCGGGCCATACACGTTTCGTCCGAGTGCGAAGGTGCTGCTCGACGGGAAGGACAAGAAAATCCGCCTGACGGAAAAAGAGACCAACATCCTCAAATTCCTCTACCGCTCCGGCGAGACCGTTCCGCGTGAGACACTTCTGCATGAGGTCTGGGGCTACAATCCGGCAGTGACGACTCACACGCTGGAGACGCACATCTACCGGCTGCGTCAGAAGATCGAGATCAGCCCCGGACAGGCCAGGATCCTAGTAACGGAGAGTGGCGGCTACCGCCTGATGCCGTGAGCTGAGCCGACACTAGTTTGTTCCTCTTCCGTTTTAGCATTGTAGGTGCGCGAATTTAGTGTTCGTGACGTACTAATGGGGAGAGCCTATGTGTTACTTCGACATAGAACGCCGCCCTTAAGGAGGGCACGGAAATGCGTAGCTCCACACGCTCCATGCTGGTCGGCGCCGCCGTTGCCGCGCTCATCGTTCTGCCAGCCGCAGGCGCGGACAACGGTTGGGTCGTCTGGCCCACCAAAAGCTACGACGCGAAAGGGCTCAGGGTCGACGACGTCGTGGGCGAAGTTCGCGTCAGCGTCCAGGACGGGCCGATGAAAGTCGACGTGTCCGGTAGCCGCGAGCTGGCGGCCGGCCTGACCGTCAAGAACACCGATGGTTCGCTGACCATCGACGGCACCGGCAATGCGACATTCTCGGTCTGGGATTGGCGAAGGTGGTTCGATTTCTCCCACATCCGGGACAATGACAATCAGGGTCATCTGCTGATCAAGGTTACGGTGCCAAGAGGCACGCCGGTCAAAATCTCCGACATGGTCGGCAACACCTACATTGGCGACACCTATGGCCCGGTGAGTCTGGACACGGTGGCGGCCGACGCCACCATCGGCAAGGTATCGCAAGCCAATGTCTCGCTCGGCGGCTCGGGCAAAATCGCGATTGCCGACGTGGCGGGAGAGTTGAAGCTCGAAATCGCGGGCTCGGGCCGCATCACCTCGGGACATGCCGGCAGCGTGCACGCCGACATTGCCGGTTCGGGCGACGCGCAAATCGGCACCATCAGCGGCGGCGTCAATATCGACATCGCCGGCTCCGGCGACTTCACGGCGGCGCGGGTGAACGGGCCCGTGCGCGTCGACATCGCCGGTTCCGGCAACGTCAAGATCGCCGACGGCGTCGCCGATCCGTTGAAAGTCGACATTTTCGGCGCCGGCGATCTCTATTTCGGCGGCACTGCGGTCGATCCCAGCATCAGCGCGATGGGTTCGGGCAACGTCCACATCAAGGCCTATCGCGGCAAGCTGTCGAACGACGGCATGGCGAGCGTGCGTATCGGCATGCCGTCGACACCCCCGCCTCCGGCTCCGCCAGGGTCGCCCGCGCCCAGTCGCCCGCCGCATTCGCCGTCGCCTCCGCACAGTTCCGGAGATGATGACGACGGCAATTAGCCAGCCGAGCCTCAGCAAGATTCGGCTGCAAAAAATTGTTTAACGCCCGTTAACCCTTGGTGCCTAGAACCGGCTCACGAGGTCGGCCATGGCACGAACACCAAACCGAGCGGCCCGCAGGCGTCCCCCGTCATTTGACGAGGACGATGATGGGCACGAATCGGCGCAACCCGCCGGCCGGCGCCGGGTTTGGCCCTATGCCGTGCTGCTCCTGCTCGCCTGGGGCCTTATTTTCGGGGCGGTGTTCTGGTCGCACTTCCTCTCCGACCTGCCGGACGTCCGGGAGCTTCTGGTCAAAGGCGCCTCGCGCGACATTACGGTTCTGGACGATGAGGGGCGACTGATTGCGCGCCGCGGTCTGACTCAGGGCGCGCGCATCGACGTCTCGCGCCTGCCCGCCTATGTCCCCAACGCCTTCATCGCCATCGAGGATCGTCGCTTTCGTTCGCATTTGGGACTCGATCCGATCGGACTCATCCGCGCCGCCTTCGAAAACATGTTGGCCGGCCATGTGCGCCAGGGCGGTTCGACGCTGACCCAGCAGCTCGCCAAGAATCTCTTTCTCGACTCCAACAAAACCTTCGAGCGCAAAAGCCAAGAAGCGATGCTCGCGATCTATCTCGAGTCGCGTTACAGCAAGGACCAGATCCTCACGCTCTATCTCAATCGCGTCTATTTCGGCGCCGGCGTTTACGGTATCGAGGCGGCGGCGCAGCGCTTCTTCGGCAAGCCGGCGGAGAAACTCACTCTGCCGGAAGCCGCGATGTTGGCCGGAAGCGTCAAGGCACCGGCGCGTTACAATCCGCTTGCCGACAGCGACGCATCCATGGCGCGCGCGGCCGTTGTATTGCGGGCGATGGAGGATTGCGGCTTCATTGGCGACAAAGCGCGCGCCGAAGCGCAAGCCGCGCGGCCGCGCATCGTGCGCAACTCAGGAACGCCGGATTCCGGCTATTTCGCCGACTGGATTATCTCGCGCCTTTCCGGATATGCGACCGGAAATGACGAGGCGCTTGTCGTCGAAACGACGTTCGACTTGGATGCGCAAGCCGCCGCCGAACGCGCCGTTGCAGCTAGCCTGGCCGCGCAAGGTGCAGCGCTGCATGCGCGCGAAGCCGCCCTCGTCGCCATGACGCCGGACGGCGCGATCCGCGCGATGGTGGGCGGCCGGTCCTATGCGCAAAGCTCCTACAACCGTGCAACGGACGCCATGCGCCAGCCGGGTTCTGCCTTCAAGCCCTTTGTCTATCTTGCTGCGTTCGAACACGGCCACGCCCCGGACGACGTCATGCACGATGGGCCGGTCAACATCGGCGGCTGGAAACCCGACGACTATGAGGGAAAATTCGAAGGCGACATCAGCCTGACGCGCGCCTTTGCCAAATCCTCCAACGTCGTCGCTGCCCAATTAACCGAAGAAGTGGGCGCGGCTGTGGTCGCGAAGACGGCGCATCGTCTCGGCATCGCCTCGCCGCTCGAAGCGGTTGCCTCCCTGGCGCTTGGCACCTCCACCGTCACGCCGCTCGAACTCACCGCAGCCTATGTTCCGTTCGCCAATGGCGGGATGGGAGTCATGCCCTACGGTATCATCCGTATACGGAATAGAGCCGGCAAGATCCTCTTCATGCGTCATGGCGAGGGTACTGGTCAGGTCGTCGCTCCGCTAAACCTCGCGCAGATGACCGGCTTGCTGGTCGAAAGCGTCACATCCGGAACCGGCAGAGCGGCACGGCTCGCCGATCGGCCGACCGCCGGCAAGACCGGAACGACGCAGGACTACCGCGACGCGTGGTTCGTCGGCTTCACGGCCGATCTTGTCTGCGGTGTCTGGATCGGCAACGACGACAATTCTCCCATGCACAGAGCGACAGGAGGCGGCTTGCCGGCACGCATCTTCCACAATTTCATGACCGCCGCCGAAGCCGGACTTCCCGTCAAGCCGCTGGCGGGCAATGTCGCGATCGCAGCCAGCAACGTGCCCACAGGCGGCACAACGCCCTCGCCACCGCCGGAGCGCAAGCCAGACGATCTCGAAAGCTTGATCAACAGACTCTTCGGCGGCGGGACTTAAGCCGTCGGACGCGCCGCGTAACGATGCAGCACTACTCCATTGCGCTTCAGCCACTCCTGCGGCCCATCGATGTCCGGCACGAGCAGGCGCACCAGGCGCCAGAAGCGCGGCCCATGATTCATCTCGATGAGATGGGCCACTTCATGGGCGACGACATAGTCCAAGACATAATCGGGCGCCAGGATGAGCCGCCAGGAAAAGGAGATCGACCGACTGACCGAGCACGAACCCCAGCGGCTGGACGTATCGCGGACCGCCACGCGGCGAGGTTTGGTGCCCAGCCGCGCCGCAAATGCCAGCGAGCGCACCTCGAGTGTTTTACGCGCTTCACGCTTGAGAAAGTCGAGGAGGCGGCGCGAGACATGTTCGTCGCGCCCGTTGACGCGAATGTGACCATCTTCATCCTGCCAGACCGAACCGCGACCGGCTTCGCCCTTCAGAATGCGGCAGTCGCGACCCCGGAACGGAATATTCGCGCCAAGTCCGAGATGGACCGCTTGGGGCACGCGTGCCAGCTGACGCGCGATCCAGCGTGTTTCGCCGCGCGCAAAAGCGAGCGCGCGGTCGAGCGAGCGGTGCGACGGCGCCACGACGGTGACCTCGCCGGTCGAAGGATGAACCTTGACGATCAAACGTCGCGCGCGTGGGTTGAGACGCAAAGTGACTTCCACATGCCGCCCTTCGATGCGCAACAATTCGCGTTTTGAACCTTTGCCGCCGGATGGGGGCTTGCGCATGTGCTTGCCTTTGTTTCTATAAACGGTCTTTGTCGCGCGTCTGGCGAGATCCACTATGACCTCACGCCCTCGATTTCATCTGGCATTTCCCGTGCGCGACCTCGCAGACGCGCGTGCCTTCTATGGGACCGTGCTCGGTTGTCCGGAAGGACGCTCGAGCTCGGAATGGGTCGACTTCGATTTCTTCGGTCACCAAATCGTCGCGCATTTAAGCGCGGATGGGCTTGCGGATAAAGCGCATAATGAAGTGGACGGAGAAGAAGTGCCGGTGCGGCATTTCGGCGTGATCCTTTCCATGGCGGAATGGCAAAATCTGGCGAACAGATTGCAACGGAGCAATGTGAACTTCGTGATCGCTCCACAGATTCGTTTTGCCGGACTGCCCGGAGAACAGGCAACGTTTTTCATAAATGATCCGAGCGGCAATGCGCTGGAGTTCAAGGCGTTCGACGACGAGAGCCGGATATTCGCCAGATGAAAGCCGCACAGGTTGCAATCTTCGCAGGCGGCGTCGCACTGGCGCTCATTCTGGGCGCTCTCTTCTTTCAATATGCCTTGCACTATCCGCCCTGCGAAATGTGTCACTGGCAACGTTGGCCGCACATTGCCGCAGCTGTCATCGGCTTGGGCGCAGGCGTGTTGCTGCGCGACGCAAAATCGTCGCTCACGCTGCCGTTGGCGGTTCTGACGATTTTGCTTGTCGCTGCTTCGGGCGCAATCGGCGTCTACCATGCCGGCGTCGAGTGGCACTGGTGGCCCGGACCCACAGCCTGCACGACCGGCTACGTGTTCACCGGTACGCTCGATATCAATGCACCCGTGCCCCATTGCGACATCGCAGCTTGGCGACTCTTCGGAATCTCGATGGCCGGCTATAATGCGCTCATATCGCTGACGGCCGCTGCCGTTGGCGCCTTTCTTCTAGCGAAGCGGTCATGAGTCGCAAGAAACGTCCTGAGTTTCCTGGAGCGGATGCGTCCGCCGAAGTCGCTGCGATGATTCGCGTCGATCACGCCGGCGAATATGGTGCGGTGCGCATTTACGAAGGGCAACTCGCCGTGCTCGGCGGGCGTTCGTCGGCAGCCGCCGCAGCGGTTCGCCACATGGCGGAACAGGAGAAACGCCATCTCGAGGCCTTTGACAGTCTCGTGGTCGGAAGAAGGGTGCGGCCGACCGCATTGGAACCGGTCTGGCGCATTGCCGGCTTTGCTCTGGGTGCTGCGAGCGCGCTGCTCGGCGAAAAGGCCGCGATGGCGTGCACCGCGGCCGTCGAAGACGTGATCGACAAACACTACGCATCACAGATCGCGCGCTTGGGCGACACGGACCCTGAGCTCAGGAAAACGATCGAGGAATTTCGCGCCGAAGAAATTAGCCATCGCGATACCGCGATCGCACACGATGCGGAGGGTGCGCCAGGCTACCGGCTTCTCAGCGAGAGCATCAAGGCCGGCTGCCGCCTCGCCATCGCCTTGTCCGAAAAAATATGAGCGGGGATCGCCACGAATTGCTGGCGGCCGCGGCGACGCCGCGGCGCGCCACCGACGCCGATGCGCCGGTGCTCGCACGCCTGTTCGCCGCAGCGTTCACGACAGATCCCATATTCAACTGGATCGCTCGGCCGGGACCAAGACGCCCCCAGGTGCTCGAACAGTTCTTCTTCTGGCTGCTGAAAACGCGCGCCATTCCATTCGGCGAAGTGTGGATGAGCGGCGACGCCAATGTCTGTGCCGCCTGGCTGCCGCCGGAGGCACCGGCAAGTCCGGGTGGCTTTTTAGAACAGATGCGGCTTTTTCCATTGTTCGTGCGCCTGTGCGGTTTTCCACGCCTCTTGCGGGGTTCGGCCATGGCCGATGCGATGGAGAAGAACCACCCGCATGAGAAACACTATTATCTCGCGTTCATCGCCGTCGCGCCGCGACTGCAGGGAATGGGACTCGGCGGCGCGATACTCGAAGCAACGCTGAAGCGTGCCGACGAGATGGCTGTTCCGGCCTATCTGGAAAACTCCAACCCGCGCAATGCCAGGCTCTATGAACGCGCCGGCTTCGTCGCACGCAAGAGCATCTCTCCGCCGGGCGCGCCGCCGCTCGTCGCCATGTGGCGCGAACGGCGCACGCTCTAAGGTTCCAGTTCGCTGTCCCAATAGAGATAGTCGGCCCAGGAATCGTGCAGATAGTTGGGCGGAAATTTGCGCCCATTGCTGCGCAGCTCATTGATCGTCGGCCGGTGCGGACGGTGCCTGGGGTGCATCCCGATGTGGTGCGAGAGGCGCCCGCCTTTCAAAAGATTGCACGGCGCACAAGCCGTAACCACATTGTCCCACGTGGTGCGGCCGCCGCGCGAGCGCGGAATGACATGATCGAAGGTCAAATCCTCGTCGGCGCCGCAATATTGGCACTCGAAGCGGTCACGCAGGAACAAGTTGAACCGCGTGAAGGCGGGATTGCGCGCCGGGCGCACATAGGTCTTGAGCGAGACGACCGACGGAATGCGCATCTCGAAGCTCGGCGAGTGCACGATGCGGTCATATTCCTCGAGGATGTTCACCCGTTCGAGGAAGACCGCCTTGATCGCATCCTGCCAGGACCAGAGCGACAAGGGGAAATAACTGAGCGGCCGGTGATCGGCATTCAACACCAGCGCCGGACAATTGTCGGGAAGCCGAGCGGCTAACACGGAAGCGTTCCTTTGGTCGTCACTCCTCTTGGGCGGCGGCACCATAATGGTAAAGCGCAGAGGCTGCCAAGCCGCCCCAAACTCTAGACGATTCGCCGTGACGTTTAGGTAACGCCTAAGGGGCAATTAACCTCGGGAATACGACGGCGCAGCTGTTGGCGGAAAGCCATGCCGAGAAAGCCGCCGCCCATTTCGAGACCTATGGGATCGATGCCGTGGCCGACTCCGGGTGCAAGGTGCCACTGTACGCAGGCACCGGCATGGCCAAGCATACCGGCCGTCGCAAACATGGCATCGGGCGGGATCATCGGGTCGGCGTCGCCGTGGATGAGCAGGATCGGCGGCGTGTCCGGCGGCAAACGCTCCATCTCCGTGCCGCGCGCCAGCATTCCCGAATAGCCGATGATCGCTGCCGGCTTTACCGTGCGCTTGAGACCGACATGCAGCGACATCATCGTGCCCTGGCTGAAGCCAACGAGCGCGAGGCGATCGGCGGACAATTGCAGTCGCGACAACTCGGCATCGAGAAAGGCGTTGAGCACTTCCGCCGCAGACTCGACGCCCTTTTGCATCTCGCCGGGGTCGAGCCGGGAAATGGCAAACCATTGAAAGCCCGTGGGCGACCCGGCGCAGCGCTCTGGAGCGTTGGGCGCGACGAAGGCTGCGGTCGGAAGCGCGCGTTGCCAATGCGGTGCGAGCCCGATCAGGTCGTTGCCGTCGGCACCATAACCGTGACAGAGCACGACGAGGTGTGTCGCCGGTCCGCGCTGTGGTGGAAGTCGCGGTCCGCTAAGCGGACGGTGGGCAAAGGACATGGCCGTTTCTAGCGCGTCGAAGGCGCTTCGGGAAGCGGGCGAAAGCCATAGGCGATTTCCCAGATCGTGTGGTCGTCGATCGCAAAACTCTGCCGCGAATTTGCGATTACGACTCCGCCGGCACGCTCGTAGAATCGCCTGCCGCGCGCATTGTCCTCCATCACCCACAGCATCATGTTGACGTGACCAAGACGAGCGAGCGCTGCCATCGCCACTCGCAGGGTCGCGGCGCCGTAGCCTTTGCCGATTGCATCGGGCAGGAAATAGGTTGCGTAAAGCTCGCCCGAATAGTCGAAACAAGGCGGCCGTGCCGTCCCGTAGCAGGCAAAACCAACGATGCGACTGTCGGCCTCGCAGACAATGAGCTCCGTGTCGGGATGCTCGCCATGCGCAACGGCGTTCCAATGCGCCTCGTCCGCGGGCATCGCCGCGAGATACGACGCCGGCACCAGTCTCGCATAGGCGGCGCGCCACGATGCAACGCGCACTGCAGCAACGACTGTTCCCTCGTCTGGTTTGGCAGGACGTATGATCATGCAAGCTGTGTCGTGTAGTCTGGCGCCATGATTGGCACGCGCTTTGCGCCAAGTCCAACCGGCCTCTTGCATCTCGGTCACGCCTTCGCGGCGATCACGGCGCGCGAGGCAGGCGAGCGCTTTGTCGTGCGCATCGAGGACATCGATTCGTCACGCTGTCGCGAGGAGTTCGTCGCCGCGATCGTCGAAGATCTCGCTTGGCTCGGACTCAACTGGGAAGAGCCCGTCATGCGTCAGTCCATGCGCATGGGCGCCTATCAATCCGCGCTCGAGAAGCTGCAGCGAGCTGGTCTTTCCTATCCCTGTTTTTGCACGCGCAAGGACATCGCCGACGAAATCGCCCGCGCCGTTGAGGCGCCGCATGGACCAGATGGCCCAGCCTATCCCGGTACCTGCCGGAATTTGAGCGAACCCAAACGCCAGGAGCGCCTCGCCTCCGGGGCGCCCTATGCGTTGCGCCTGGATGTCGCGAAGGCCATGGCAGTCGCAGGGCAGCTGACGTTTCAGGAGCAGGGCCAGGGGCCGAATGGCGAATGCGGAACCATCGAGGTGCGCGCGACGGGGGACGTGGTGCTGGCGCGAAAGGACTTTCCGGCCGCCTATCATCTCGCCGTCGTGGTCGACGACGCGCACCAGAACATCTCGCTCGTGACGCGCGGAAACGATCTCTTCGAATCCACCCACATACACCGTCTGCTGCAACAATTGCTGGGTCTGCCCGAGCCCCGCTATCAGCACCATCGTTTGATTGTGGATGCGCAGGGCAAAAAATTCTCCAAGCGCGATGGCGCGGTAACGCTGCAGGCGTTGCGCGCCGCCGGCGCCACGCCACGATCAGTTCGAAACCAATTGGGTCTTTGAATGACTTGCCAGCCCGCAACATCGGCTCCAAGTTAGCGAAGGTTGCAGATATTCCCGGGGGCGAAAGTGCTTGCAAGATTTGCATTGACGATATTGTGCCTGTCCGTGAGCGCTCACGCCTACGCCGGGCCGAAGGAAGACATGATCGCAGCCGATCGCGCCTTCTCCGACATGTCGGTCAAGAGCGGCGCGCATGCCGCGTTTCTCGCCTACATGGCGGACGATGTGCGTCTTTTCGACGGCGATCATCCCCCGATCATGGGAAAAGCTGCCGCCGCAGCCTGGTATGCCGACGTCGAGAAGAAAAATCCGGGCGGTGAAAAAAAGACCACGTTGCAATGGACGCCGCTCGAAGCCGACGCTTCGCCCGACGGCGCGCTTGGCTATACGCGTGGCACGTGGATCTATAGCGGCACAAAAAAGGACGGCAGCGCGCAACGCGTGACGGGCTATTACGTCACCGAGTGGAAGCGGCAGAGCGACGGAAAATATAAGTTCGTCCTCGACATCGGCGGCGCCGACGGGCCGTAGCTCAAGGCGCGGCGAGTTCGACCAACCCCTGCATGATCTCGTTCAGATCGTAGTCCTTGGGACTGAAAACGGCGTCGACGCCTGATGCTTTCAGCGTGGCTTCGTCTTCCGGTGGAATGATTCCGCCCGCCACGACCTTGATGTCCGCCAGTCCTGCCGCCTTCAGCTTGGCCACGACATCGCGGGCCAGCGAGACGTGACTGCCGGACAGGATCGAGAGACCAATCAGATGCGGTTTCTTCGCCTTCGCCTCGGCCACGATGTCGTCGGGCGAAAAACGGATGCCGTTGTAGATGACGTTCATGCCGGCATCGCGCGCACGAATGGCAATCTGTTCGGCGCCGTTGGAGTGGCCATCGAGGCCGGGCTTGGCCACCAGAAATGTGAGCCGGCGTCCAAGCTTTTTCGACGCCGCATCGACGCTGTCGCGCAGGGCTCCGATGCGCTCGTCGTTGCGCGAGGGCGCCTGCGCCGCGACGCCGGTCGGCGCACGATATTCACCGAACACGCGACGCAGCGTTCGCGCCCACTCACCAGTCGTGACCCCCGCCTTGGCGCAATCGATCGAAACCGGCATGAGATTTGTATCTTCGCGTGCCGCACGTTCCAGCGCGGCGAGTGCGGCTTCGACCTTTCGATTGTCGCGCGCTGAGCGCCAAGCTTCGAGCCGTGCGATTTGGTCCGCTTCGGCCGAGACGTCGACGGTCATGAAATGGCCGTTGCCTGCCGTAAGCGGCGAGACTTCCGTTTCCTGATAGGCGTTGACGCCAACGCGGATCTCATCGCCGCGTTCAATCGCCTCGACCCGAGCAGCGTTGGAGGCGACCAGACGCTCTTTCATATATTCGAGGGCTTCCTGTGTCGCGGCACCGCCAAGACTTGCGATGCGGTCCATCTCTTCGCGAATCTGGCTCTTGAGCTGATCGACTTTCGCTTCGATCACCTTGGAGCCGTCGAAGATGTCGTCGTACTCGAGCATGTCGGTCTCGAACGCACCGATCTGCATCAGGCGCAGCGACCATTGCTGATCCCATGGCCTGGGCAGCCCGAGCGCTTCGTTCCATGCCGGCAATTGCACCGCGCGGGCGCGCGCGTTCTTGGAGAGCGTGACACCGAGCATTCCAAACAGCACGCGATAGACATTGTTTTCCGGCTGCTGCTCCGTCAGTCCGAGTGAATTGACCTGCACGCCATAGCGGAAGAGGCGAAGCTTCGGATCGCTCACGCCATAACGGTCGCGCGTGATCTCGTCCCACAGCGAACCCATCGCGCGCAATTTGCAGATCTCGGTGATGAACTTGACGCCGGAGTTGACGAAGAAGCTCATGCGGCCGACGGCTTTGGGAAAGTCCGCCGGCGGAATCGCGCCACGCGCCTTGGCGGCATCGAGCACGCAAACGGCAGCCGCCAGGGCGAAAGCGGCTTCTTCGACCGCATCGGCACCGGCTTCCTGCAAATGATAGGAGCACAGATTGATCGGATTCCATTTGGGCATTTCCGCCGTGGTGAAGGCGATCGTGTCCGTCGTCAGGCGAAGCGCGGGCTTCGGCGGAAAAATGTAGGTGCCGCGCGCCAGATACTCCTTGATGATGTCGTTCTGCGTCGTGCCGGTCAGGCTCGAGCGCGGCGCGCCCTGCTCGTCTGCCACGGCGACATAGAGCGCCAGCAGCCAGGCGGCCGGCGCGTTGATCGTCATCGACGTGTTCATATCCTTGAGCGGAATGCCGTCGAACAAAGAACGCATGTCGCCGATGTGCGAGACCGGTACGCCAACCTTGCCCACCTCGCCCTTGGCGAGCAGGTCATCGCTGTCATATCCCGTCTGGGTGGGCAGATCGAAAGCGACGGAAAGCCCGGTCTGGCCCTTGGCGAGGTTTGTGCGGTAAAGCGTATTCGAAGCGACTGCGCTCGAATGTCCCGCGTATGTGCGAAAAATCCAGGGCTTGTCGCGCGGCATCGCCGTGATCACTCTTAGATAGCGAGAGCGGCAAACTATAAGATATCTTGTTGCACTGCAAAATCAGTGCAGCGGACCTGCTGGGAGTCCTCACATGAAGACGTGGATGCTTGTGGCGGTGACGGCCATTGCCGCGCTGAATATCGCGGCGAAGGCGCCAAAGCCGCCGGCCGTCGAATGGCGCGATGAAATCGTCGAAGCCAATCAAGCGTGGGCCAAGATTCCGCACGCCATCCTGAAAATCCAGGATGCGGCCTATCTGGGCGAAGGCCAGAGCGCGACTCTTGTCGGCGTCAAAGGCAAGCCCGCCACCTATCACTGGATACAAGGAAAAGGCGCGAAGGGCGCGCTCATCGTCAGCTACCAGGGCGGACACATCCATGCAGCGCTGAACGGCAAGGAAGTCCCCGCGGCGGTGATCGCGAAATCGATTCCGATCGACACGAACGTCGATGTCGCCGGGTTTCCGACGCAAGTCAGCGCGGGCGTCATGGGTGCGCGCATCATGCTTTACAATCAACTCCGCCCTGACGCCCTGAATTTCAAGGGCGTCGCATACTTTCCCTATGACGCGAGCTATCGCGTGACGGCGACGTTCAAACCCGACTTGAAGTTTCCGCCGCGCGTCTTTCGCACCTCGCGTGGCACGGACAAGCAGTTCTTCCACGCCGGAGATGCAACCTTCACGCTTCACGGCAAGACATTTACGCTGCCTTTCTATGCGGACGGCAATGACCCGAAGAAGGTCACCGACATGTCGGCCTTTTTCATGGACGATTTGACGGGTAAGGGAACGTATGGCGCAGGCCGCTACGTGGATATCTCCGACTATGGTCCATATCCCCCTAAGAATCCGGTGATCGATTTTAATTTCACCTACAATCCCAATTGCGCGCGGTCGCCATTTTACACCTGTCCAGTTGCCACCGATGTGCTGGCAATCGCAGTAACATCCGGTGAACGCGATCCGCACGCGGTGCACTAGTCTTTCGTTGCCCGAACAAGCGGAATCGCTCAAGCTTGCCTGTTTTCATTCTTGAGCGGGCGGACACTCATGCAACGACATCGCTGTGCCGCATTGGCGGCGCTGCTTGCGCTTGGCTTATCGCTTCCTGCCGATGCCAAGCCAAAGAACGGCACCCATGACGAGGCGCCGCAGCAGCTGATTCCGGCGCCGGCAGAGTCGGTCGGCTTCTCACCCGACAAGTTGAAGCTGCTCGACGCGGCGATGGACGGCGCCGTCGATCGTGGCGAGGTCGCCGGCATCGAGACCATGCTCGTTCGCCATGGCAAGATCGTCGACGTGCACATGCATGGCTTGAAGAGCCTTGCGACCGGCACGCCGATCACGCGCGATACGATTTTCCGCATCTACTCGCAGACCAAGCCGCTCGTCGGCGTCGCCATGATGATCCTGTTCGAGGAAGGTCGCTGGCGGTTGGATGATCCCATCACCAAATTCATTCCGGAATTCGCCAATCTGAAGGTGATGAACGGTATCGACGCGAAGGGTCAGCCAACCGTCGAGGACATCAAGCGCCCGGCGACCATGCGAGAGCTCATGACGCACACCGCGGGCTTCGGCTATGGCCTTCGCACCGGCAATCCGGTCGACGATGCCTTCCGCGACCAGAAGGTCCTGGCGTCCAGCAGTCTCAAGGACATGATCGACAAGATCGCCAAGATTCCTTTGCTCTATCAGCCAGGAACGAAGTGGTCTTACTCGGTCGCCGTCGATATCCAGGGCTACATCATCGAGAAACTCACCGGCCAGCGCCTTGGCGACTTCATGGCCGAGCGCATCTTCAAGCCGCTGGGCATGAAGGACACCGGCTTCTACACGCCGCCGACAGAAGGCGCGCGTTTGTCGGAAGTCTATGTATCAAATCCGAAGACCGGCAAATTGCTGGAATTGACATCCCTGCTTTTTCCGTCCTTGCAGGATTTCACCAAGCAACCACCGATGGATTCCGGCGGCGGCGGCGCGGTGTCCACGATCGACGACTATGCGCGCTTTTGTCAGATGATCCTGAACAACGGCGAATTCAACGGCGTGCGCATCTTGGCGCCGGCGAGCATTGCTCTGATGCGAAGCAATCAGGTCGCGCCGGGCGTGACCTCGAATGCGGAGTCTGCGGGTGGTGTCGTGATCGGTGGCGAAGCACTTGGATTCGGGCTCGACTTCGCGGTGGTGCTCGACTCGGCAAAACTCGGCACCCTGCAGGGCAACGGCTCCATCTGGTGGGGCGGTGCCGCTGGTACCTGGTTCTGGATTGATCCCAAGAACGATCTCTTCTTTCTGGGCATGATCCAACGTTTCGGCGGCGGCGCGGCGGGCAGCGAGCGACTGGGCGTGGAGTCACAAAGCTTGGTTTATTCAGCACTCACCGAGCCGACGCGTTAGCGGTTCTGCGTGCCATCCTGGTAGCCGCCGCCGATGCGCGTGCCGGGCTCGAGAAGCCCGCGACCCGGCACATGGTTGATCTCCAGCCGCGTCCCGTCAGGATCTTCGAACAAGACCGAGTAGTAGCCCGGCGCGAAATTGTCCGCTTGCGGTGCATGCACGATGCGCGCGCCAATCGTGACGAGGAACGCGTGCGCCTCGTCGACCTCGTCGCGGGAACGCACGCGCCAGCAATGGTGATGCAAGCCGACGCTACCTTGCTTGAAGCGCTGACCGGCGTGTTCGAGAGATGGCGCGTGGATGCCGAACCCTGTGCGGCCCCCGACGCAGTAGAAGGTGTTGGCGGTGTCGGCGACGACGGTGAGCCCCAAGAACGGAAGCAGCCGGCCATAGAAATCGCGCGCCGCCGCGAAGTCTCCGGCCGTGATGAAAGTGTGTGCCACGCCGTTTATTTCCATTGTCCGCTCCGGCCAGAAATTTTATCCAGTGCAGAACATCGCGCTTCGCGTGTCGAGCCTTGAGGTGTGGCGTCGGGATTGCCAGAATCGGCGCCATGTCTTCACATCAACTCCGCCTTTGAAGTCCAAGCAGCCGCCCGATCGCCGCGAACAGGCCAAGCGCGCCGCACTGAACGCGCTCAAGCGTGCGCGTCGCGCGGCCGAACGCGGCGGCGTGAAACTCTCGGATTGGGAGGGCGAATTCCTGGGCTCCGTAGAAGGGCGCGTCGAAAAGTACGGGCGGGCCTTCGGCGACCCCGAAAAGGGTGCGCCGGGCACCTCGCTTTCGCTCCGGCAAAGCGTGAAACTCAAGGAAATCGCGGGTAAAGCGAAGGGCAAGAGGACAGGTTGGGCGCGTCGCGGGCGTAAACCATAATCGCAATATTATTGCGTCAAATGTCACCTTTGCACAGCAAAAGTGACTAAATTCTGTTGCAATGCAACACAGACGAAGGCCTACTTCGCCGCCGCCGCACAGCGATTGCCGCAGGGAAAAGGACCATGGCGCAAGCCGAAACGAAGACTTCACTCAAAGTCTACAAGGACGTCTACGATATCGGCGAAATCCCGCCGCTCGGCCATGTGCCGTCCAAGATGCATGCCTGGGTGGTGCGCAAGGACCGTCACGGTCCTCCCGAGCAGTCGATGCAGCTTGAGATCGTGCCGACCTGGACGCTCGATTCCCACGACGTGCTGATCCTCGTGATGGCGGCGGGCGTGAACTACAACGGCGTGTGGGCCGCGCTTGGCACGCCGATCTCGCCGATGGACGCACACAAAAATCCATTCCACATCGCTGGGTCCGATGCAGCGGGCATCGTGTGGGCCGTCGGCTCCAAGGTCACGCGCTGGAAAGTCGGCGACGAGGTCGTCGTCCATTGCAACCAGGACGATGGCGACGACGAAGAATGCAATGGCGGCGACCCAATGTTCTCGCCGAGCCAACGCATCTGGGGTTACGAGACGCCGGACGGCTCATTCGCGCAATTCGCACGCGTGCAGGATCGCCAATTGATGGAGCGGCCGCGCCATCTCACCTGGGAAGAGTCAGCGTGTTACACGCTCACGCTGGCCACGACCTATCGCATGTTCTTCGGCCATCGTCCGCACATCCTGCGTCCCGGGCACAACGTGCTCGTTTGGGGCGCGTCGGGCGGACTTGGATCCTTCGCCGTTCAACTCTGCGCCGTGTCGGGCGCCAATGCCATCGGAGTCATCAGCGACGAGAGCAAGCGCGAATTCGTCATGTCGCTCGGCGCCAAGGGCGTCATCAATCGCAAGAATTTCAATTGTTGGGGCGCCATGCCGAAGGTCGGCACGCCGGAGTATGACGCTTGGACCAAGGAAGCGCGCAAATTCGGCAAGGCGATCTGGGACATCACCGGCAAGGGCAACGATGTCGACATGGTGTTCGAGCATCCTGGCGAGTCGACGTTCCCGGTCTCATGTCTTGTCGTCAAACGCGGCGGCATGGTCGTGTTCTGCGCCGGCACATCCGGTTACAACATCACCTTCGACGCACGCTATGTCTGGATGCGGCAGAAGCGCATTCAAGGCTCGCACTTCGCCAACCTGCTGCAGGCGAGCCAGGCCAATCGTCTTGTCGTCGAACGGCGCATCGACCCTTGCATGTCGGAAGTGTTCTCCTGGTCGGACATCCCGCGCGCGCACACCAAGATGTGGAAGAACGAGCACCTGCCGGGCAACATGGCGGTGCTTGTCAATGCGCAGCGCACCGGGCTTCGCACCTTCGAAGACGTCATCGAAGGAAGTCGCGGCTAGCCTCCGCGCTCGAGCGTCCGACGCGTGCACGCCGGTGCGGAGTCCGCTAAGCTCGCGCGTTAAGATTCCGAAAGTCTTCTTCCATGCTGTCGCTCACCGTCCCGCACCTGCTGTCACGCTGTGAAGAGGCGCTGTTTTCCGCCGAAGGCCTGCTCGCTGCCGCGAAGACGTCCGTTGCGGAGATGGTTAGCGTCGATGGCAAGATCTCTTCCGCGGCGCTCGACCACGAGCAGCGTGCCACCCACGGCCTGGCCTGGCTTGCGACCTATGTCGAAGCCTTGCGGCAGATGCTGCGCTGGGGACGCAATCTCGATGAGGCCAAGACGTTCGGCGAGATCGAGCAACTGATCCTGCTGGCCGGTTTTGCCGACTATCTCGCCCAACTGCCGGGCGGAATTGCGATGAGTCAGGGCGAAATTGCGCGTCCCTATGACATGGGGCTGAGCGATGACGAGGTCGGCGGCTTCTGGTCGTCCGAAGTATCGACGCTCGTCAAGATGGGCACACGGCCGGAAGTGCGCGCGGCGATCGGCGACTACATGGTCAAACATCAAGGCGCGATGTTCATTGGCGATCCCGGTCTCGACGACACGATGAGCATGATCCGCGATCAGTTCTTCCGCTTCGCGCAGGAGAAGGTGACGCCCTTTGCCCATCACTGGCATCTCAAGGACGAGTTGATCCCGCTCGAGATCATCAATGAGCTCAGCGAACTTGGCGTCTTCGGATTGACGATTCCCGAAAATTACGGCGGCGCAGGCCTTTCAAAACTCGCCATGTGCGTGGTGTCCGAAGAACTGTCGCGCGGCTATATCGGCGTCGGCTCGCTTGCGACGCGTTCAGAGATCGCAGCCGAACTCATCCTGTGCGGCGGCACCAAGGCGCAACGCGATCACTGGCTGCCGTTGATTGCGAGCGGCGAGATATTGCCGACCGCCGTGTTCACCGAACCGTCCGGTGGCTCCGATGTCGCGGCCTTGAAAACGCGCGCGGTGAAGGATGGCGACGTCTACAAGATCTACGGCAACAAGACATGGATCACCCATGCGGCGCGCGCCGACATGATGACTCTCTTGGTGCGCACCAATCAGGACCGCCCCGGCTACCGCGGGCTTTCGATGTTCCTGGCCGAGAAGCCGCGCGGCACGGAAAAAGAAATCTTTCCGGCGGCAGGCATGAGCGGCGGAGAAATCGGTGTGCTCGGTTATCGCGGCATGAAGGAATATGAAATCGGCTTCGACGGTTTCGAAGTGCCGGCGGCAAACCTGCTTGGCCTGGAAGAAGGCCAGGGCTTCAAGCAGTTGATGCAGACCTTCGAAGCCGCGCGCATCCAGACGGCGGCGCGCGCCATCGGAGTCGCCTTGTGCGCGATGGATCTTGGCGTGCGCTATGCGGTGGAACGTCAGCAGTTCGGCCAATCGCTGATGGATTTCCCGCGCGTGCGCGACAAGCTGGCGATGATGGCCGTCGAGATCACCATCACGCGCCAGCTCAGCTATTATGCCGCGCGCGAGAAGGATGATGGGCGCCGCTGCGATCTGGAAGCCGGCATGGCGAAGCTTTTGGGCGCGCGGGTGGCCTGGTCTTGTGCCGACAATGCCTTGCAGATTCACGGCGGCAACGGCTTCGCGCTCGAATATCCCATCAGCCGCGTGTTGTGCGATGCCCGCATCCTGAACATTTTCGAAGGGGCCGCCGAGATCCAGGCCAATGTCATCGCCCGACGTCTGCTCGAAGACCGGGCCAACTGATGGCCGAGCACGCACTCGATCGTTTGTACAAGATCATCGCTTCGCGCCGCGGCGGCGACGTCACGAAATCCTACACGGCGCAGCTGCTGAAGGAAGGTGCGGCCAAGTGCGCCAAGAAATTCGGCGAAGAGGCCGTGGAAGTGGTTCTGGCGGCGGTGGCGAAAGACAAAAAAGCGCTGACCAAGGAATCCGCCGATGTGCTTTATCACCTGCTGGTGGTGTGGGCGGCATGCGGCGTTGTGCCCAAGGATGTCTACGCGGCGCTCGCCGCACGCGAGAAGCAATCCGGCCTGGCGGAAAAGGCGGCACGAAAGAAAAATCGCTCCTAAAGTCTATTCGCTGGGTTCTTCCGACATCTGCTTGACGAGATCGAGCACGCGCTTGCGCAGCTTGGGATCCTTGATCTTCATGAAGGCCAGGCTCAACTGCAGGCCTTCGCCGCTTGAGACGAATTCCATCACCGGTGGCGACGTCCCGTTCTCGCTGAAGCCGCCGGCAAGCTGGCTATTCACGCCTTCATAGAAGTAATCGATGCCGACGCCCAAAATGCGCGAAACTTCGAACAAGCGGCCGGCACCGATGCGGTTGACGCCTTTTTCGTATTTCTGGACCTGCTGAAAGGTAAGGCCGAGCAGTTCACCGAGCCGTTCCTGGCTCATGCCGATCAGCATGCGACGAAGCCGGACGCGATTGCCCACCTGGGCATCGATCGGATTGGCCTGTTTCTTTGCCACGGGTTACACAACGCTCCGTTTTGGCCTGACCGAAAGCAATCGATCAGGCGGTGAGAACCCCACTTCCCGCTTCTAAAGACGGGCATACTACTTCCGCGAAAGCCACCAAGAAAGTCCCGCGCTCAGCAGCAACAGCAAAGCGAAGGCGACATCGCCGTAGCGCGCATAGAGCGGCGTGGCGAGCGCGCGCGGCAGAGCGGAATCGATCTCGCCCATCTGATCGAGTCCGAGCGAGAAGAGCACGCGGCCGAGCGGATCGATGACCGCCGAGATGCCGGTATTGGCGGAACGCACGACCGGCAGACCTTCCTCGATCGCGCGCACGCGCGCCGCCAGAAGATGTTGTCGCGGACCCGCCCAAGGTCCGAACCAGGAATCGTCTGTGACATTTACGAGCCACTGCGGGCGCCTCTCTCCGGTGACAGCACCGGGAAATAGAATCTCATAACAAATCAGCGGCCCGACATCCGGAGCGCCGGGCAAACGGTAGGTGTGCGGACCATCTCCTGCAGCGAAGCTTCCCGGGAAATCGACGAGCTTGGTGATGCCAAGATCTCGCAGAGTCGCCTCGAACGGCATGAATTCGCCGAAGGGCACAAGATGGAACTTGTCATAGGTCGAAAGCAACACTCCGTCATGCCCAAAGATATAGAGGCTGTTGTAAAAGTTTGGATTGTGCGCTGCATCGACTGCCCTGCGCTGATTGCCGGTGATCAAAATGTTGCTCGAACCCGTCATAGCGGCAATCTGCTGCAGTGCCGTGGGCGCGTATTGCAGGAGAACGGGCGGTGCGGCCTCCGGCCAGATGATAATCGTGGACGACGGACGCGGCTTTGTGAGCGACAGATCGACCAGACGCCGCCAATTGCGCCGGACGAATTCGCGCCGGTATTTCTCGTCCTGCGGAATGTTCGGCTGCACCACGCGCAGATTGACGTTCGCCACCATCTGCGTCGGCGTCAGGCCGAGACGGATCTCGCCGCCGAGCCAGAGCACAACAAAGACGGCGAGCAGCGAAAGCGGCAGGACAATGCGGCGCGGGCGCGCCAGCAATTCCGCAAGCGAGGCGCCGAAGAGAATTGTCAAGAAACTCAACCCATAGGCGCCGACAAGCGAGGCGCTTTGCAGGATTGCGAGTGAGGCGCCCCAACTATAGGCCGGAAGATTCCACGGCAGCCCGGTGAAGAGATGGCCACGCAGCCATTCGGCCGCCGCGTAGTACATGGCGAAGGTGACGATGCGCGCCATATTCGATGTGCGCAGAGCGGCTGAGGTCGCAGCCGCCAACGCCATGAAGAGCGCGAGACCGCCGGGAAAAAGCACGGCGACGAAGGGAATTTGCCAGGCATGCTCGACCGGATCGACGAGAAATGGATAGAAAATCCAGTGCATGCCGACGACGAACTGACCGAATCCGAAGAGCCATCCGATGAATGCGGCGGCGCCGATGTGGCGCCGGGTGTCGAGCAACGCGGCAAGGATCCCGACCGAAAGCAGAAAGAGCGGAAAGAGATTGAAGGGCGCGAAGCCCAGTGCGGAGACAGCGCCGGCCAGAAAGGCCGCACTGCCGCGGCGCCATCCCGAAAGGTTTTCCAGATAGGTGGCGAAACGAGAGAGAACCGAACTCACCCGGTTTTCTCATTCGTCGCAGTTCCGTGCGCCGGATCGCGCATGCGCAGACGCTTGATGCGCCTGGGATCGGCTTCCAGAACTTCGAACTCGTAGCCGGAAGGATGCGTCACGATCTCGCCGCGCTGCGGCACGCGGCCGAGCAGCGAGACGACGAGGCCACCCAACGTATCGATCTCCTGGTCCGCGTCTTCCGGCCGGAGTGCGATGCCGGTCTGGTTCTTGAAATCTTCGAGATCGGTGCGCGCATCGGCGATGATGGTGCCGTCGTCGGCACGGCGGATGCGCACCGAGTCTTCGTCATGCTCGTCGGCAATGTCGCCGACGATCTCCTCGACGATATCCTCGATGGAGACGATGCCATCGGTGCCGCCATACTCGTCGATCACCAACGCGAGATGGGTGTGCATCGCCTGCATCTTCAACAGCAGGTCGACCAACGGCATCGACGGCGGCACGAAGAGCAGTTCGCGCTTGAACTGCGAAATCGGCCCCTCCTTCCAGCGGAAACTGCCGTCAGGCTGGATCTGCATGTAGGCAAGAACGTCCTTGATGTGGACGAGGCCGGTGGGCACATCGAGCGTATCGCGGTAGACGGGAAGGCGCGAATGCTGCACTTCGCGGAACAGCGCGATGAAATCCGCAAGCGAGGTCTCTTCGTCGACGGCGACGATATCGGCGCGCGGAATCATGACGTCGCTGACGCGCAATTCGCCGAAGCGCAGCAGGTTTGCGAGCATCTTGCGTTCGGGTGGAGAAAGGTCGGGGCTTTGCCGATCGCTCTCCTCGATCACCTCTTCCAGGCTTTCGCGCATCTGCGCGGCACTTGCCGTGTCGCCGCGCACGAACAGCGAAAGGCGTCGCAGCAAGGACGGCTTTTCGGACTCCGCGGTCGGAACGCTTGGCGGCGAGTCGTTCATCGCGCGGGCTCGCTGACGTAAGGATCGGCGACGCCGAGCTCGCGGAGAATTTCGCTTTCGAGAGGCTCCATCTTGCGCGCGGCGCGCACGCTTTGGTGATCGAAGCCCAGAAGATGCAGCACACCATGCACCGTCAGGTGCATGGCGTGATCGATGAGTCTTTTGCCGCCATCCTTCGCTTCACCCGCCGTCACGCCATAAGCGAGAGCGACATCGCCGAGATAGAAGTCGCCCTTGGCATCGGACGGAAAGGAAAGCACGTTCGTCGGCTGGTCTTTGCCGCGGAAGGTCCGATTGAGTTCCTTGAGCCTTTGATCGCTGGCGAGAAGAATGGTGAGCGACGACGACCGCCTTGCCTTGCCGCGCAGGAGAGCAAGTTCGGCCGAGCGCCGCAGCCGGGCGGCCAGACCGCGGACCTTGCGCCAGCGCGGATCAGCCACCTGAATGTCTACGGAGAACGTCACGGCTCGAGCTTCTGCGCGTCGGACCTATTATAGGCGGCGACAATGCGGGTGACGAGTGCGTGGCGCACGACATCCTTTTCGCTGAAATGCGCCACCGCCGTACCCTCGACGCCATCCAGAATGCGCAAGGCGTCGTTCAAGCCTTCGCCGCGCCCGCCCGGCAGATCGCTTTGCGACGGATCGCCGGTCACCACCATGCGCGAGTCTTCGCCGAGCCGGGTCAGGAACATTTTCATTTGCGCCGGCGTCACGTTCTGCGCCTCGTCGAGAATGACGAAGGCTCGCGACAGCGTGCGTCCGCGCATGAACGCGAGCGGCGCGACCTCGATCGTTCCCAGTTCGAGAAGTTTTTCGGTTCTGTCGCCGAGCACATCGAACAAGGCGTCGTAGAGCGGGCGCAAATAGGGATCGATTTTTTCCTTGAGATCGCCCGGCAGAAATCCCAACCGTTCACCGGCTTCGAGCGCGGGACGCGACAGGATCAGCCGTTCGACCTGTCTTTCATGGAGCAGATGCGCGCCGAACGCGGCGGCGAGATACGTCTTGCCGGTTCCCGCGGGACCGATGCCGAACACCAACGGATGGGTGCGCATCAGATCGAGATAGGCGGCCTGCGCCGGCGAGCGCGCGCGCGTGACGCGCGACGGAGCCGTGCGGATCGACGGCGAGCCGAACGACGCACCGACCGGTGCCGCGCCCTTTTCGCCGGCAAAGCTGATCTCCGCATCGACTTCGGACGCGGTGCAGGACTCGCCCGCTTCGAGCCGCGCATAGAGCGCACGCAAGACCGATGCCGCACGCTCGCGCATCTCGGGCGAACCTTCGACGGCGACGAGATTGCCGCGCGTGGCGATGCGCACATCGAGTTTCTGTTCGAGGCGAACGAAATTCTTCTGGTGTGAACCCGACAGGCCCGAGAGCAACCCGTTGTCCGGAAACTCCAGCGTTACCTGTTCCTTGGTGGTTCGTTTGTGCTTCGCCGACCTCAATTTGCGAGCACCTTCTCGCGGGCGAGGCTGCCTTTGAGACTGTTGGGGAAAACAGCCTCGACGCGGACGGGACGAATTTCACCGATCAACGAAGCCGCGCCCTCGACATGCACGGGCTGCAGATAGGGCGTGCGGCCGATCGCCTGCCCGGCACGGCGACCCGGCTTTTCGAACAACACATCTAGAGTGCGTCCTTCGCAGCCCGCATCGAAGCGCACCCGTTGCGCGCATAGCAAGGCTTGCAAGATCTGCAACCGTTCGTCCTTGACGTCTTCGGCGATCTGTTTGCGCGCCGCGGCGGCGGGCGTGCCCGGACGCCGGCTGTATTTGAAGGAATAGGACTGGGCGAATCCGATGTCGCGCACCAGCGCCAACGTCGCTTCAAAGTCCTTATCGCTCTCGCCGGGAAACCCGACGATGAAGTCCGACGACATGGCGATGTCACCGCGACCACGTCGGACCCGCTCGACAATTCGGCGATAATCGTCGGCGGTATGACCACGGTTCATCGCGTCGAGGATGGCATCGGATCCTGATTGGACCGGCAGGTGCAGGTAGGGCATCAGCTCGGCAAGCTCGCCGTGCGCTGTAATCAGATCGTCGGACATGTCGCGCGGGTGGCTTGTCATATAGCGCAACCGCGAAAGTCCTTCGATACGCGCAAGCCTGTGCAGAAGTGCCGCGAGCGACCATGTCCGACCATCCGGACCTTCGCCGCGATAGGCGTTGACGTTCTGGCCGAGCAAGGTGATCTCGCGCGCTCCACGCGCGACAAGGCGATTCGCTTCCTCTTCGATCTGTAGCACGGAGCGCGAATATTCGCTGCCGCGCGTATAGGGCACGACGCAAAAGGTACAGAACTTGTCGCAGCCTTCCTGAACCGTCAGAAAGGCACTTGCGCCACCGGGCGTCGTATCCTTGGGCAGGACATCGAATTTTTCCAGTATCGGAAAATCGGTTTCGAGTGCGTGTCCGCCGGAACGCGCCAGTCGCGCCAGCATCTCCGGCAGACGATGATAGGCCTGTGGTCCGACCACGATGTCGACCTGTGGCGCGCGGGCGATGAGTTCGGCACCCTCGGCCTGCGCGACGCAGCCGGCGACCGCGATCGTGACATCGCGTTTTTCCTTCAAGCGCTTCAAGCGACCGAGTTCGGAATAGATCTTCTCGACCGCCTTCTCGCGGATATGGCAGGTGTTGAGAATGACCATGTCGGCATCTGACACATCGTCCGTTGCGCCATAGCCGAGCGGCGCCAGCAGCTCCGCCATGCGCGCGGAGTCGTACACATTCATCTGGCAGCCATAGGTCTTGATAAAAAGTTTTTTCATGGCGGCGCGTTATGGGCGAGCCACGCGGCGATGACAAGCACAGCGTCGCTCACGCGATGGCCTGCGCCAGTTCGGCTTTGGCCGGAGACTTGAGCGGTGCGGCATCGCGCGCAGTCGGGCCCAACAGACCTGCCAAAGCATGAGCCTGCCCCCGCCGGACAATGGCTTCGGTGCGCGCGGCGAGTGCCTTGCGGCCACCAACCTGGTCGACATCCATCGGCGGGTGGAATTCGACGATGACGTCGATTGGACCGGTTTTCACCGCTTCCCACAGATGCGGCACCAGTTCCATATCGCCGTACCACGCGAACAGGGGCCGGTTCTCGCGCCCCATGGGCATGCCATGCAAGCCGACATAGGCGGTGGAGACCGGCTGAACGCGAACGGCGCGCTCGCCGCCCTGGCCGTCGGAAACCCGCGCCTCTACGGCGCCCATCAAGGCGCTCTTGAAGTTCAAAACGGCGTTGCCGTCGTTCGACGTCCCTTCGGGAAAGAGGATGAGCGTATCGCCGGCTAGCAATCTTTCGCGAATCTGGTCGCGCGCCTGCCCCGTCGCATGGCGGCGGGTGCGTTCGACGAATACGGTTTCCTGCAATTTGGCGAGCGTGGAGAAGAACGGCCAGCTCGCGACTTCTGCCTTGGCGACGAACGACACGCGTCCGACCGCCGAAAAGACGATGATGTCCAGCCATGAGGTGTGATTGGCGACGATGAGAACGCCCTCGCCGGTCAGCGGCTTGCCGATCGTCTTGATCCGTATCCCGAAGAGCCTCGCCATGAAGCGGTGATAGGTGTTGGGGAACGTCTTGCGGCTGTTCCAGCCGAAGCGCAGCGCCAGGCTCTGATAGGGAATGCCCGCCAGGGTGACGAGCAGAAATACCGTAATGATGGCCCAGGCACGCAAGGTCTGCATCAGCGTGGCTTCTTGCTGCCCTTGGGCACGCCGTACAGTTCGAGTCGATGATCGACGAGCTCGAAGCCGAGTTCTTCCGCGACGCGGCGTTGAAGTCGCTCGATGTCCTCGTTGCGGAATTCGATCACACTGCCGGACTGGATGTCGATCAGATGATCGTGATGCGACTCCGGCACTTCCTCGTAGCGCGAACGGCCGTCGCGGAAATCATGGCGCTCAAGGATGCCGGCATCTTCGAACAGCTTGACGGTGCGGTAGACGGTCGCGATGGAGATATGCGGATCGGCGGCAGATGCGCGCTTGTAGAGCTCTTCCGCGTCGGGATGGTCGGCGGCATCCGAAAGCACGCGCGCGATGACGCGGCGCTGCTCGGTCATGCGCAGCCCCTTCTCGACGCAGAGCGCTTCAATGCGCGTCAAACCCTTCTCCAAGCCCATATCCTCAATTTGAGGATTTTAGCCAGAGGTGGACGATTTCCCAAGGGGCGGAAGGGGGAGATTGCAGCGTAATATCAGGGCATCGTCGAATTTTCCCGAGCCAAGGGCGTAATAGTCCCTGCGCCGCCCGACTTCGCCAAAGCCGAGACCGCCATAGAGGCGTTGCGCAGCCTTATTGGCGGATGCGACTTCGAGGAAGAGCCGTTTCGCACCGTGCTGTGCGGCATGAACGGCGGCAGAGCGAACAAGGTTTGCGCCGACGCCGCTGCTGCGTTTCGCACGTGAAACCGCCAGCGTCAAAATTTCCGCTTCGTCCGCGCCGACCCGCACGACGATGAATCCGCCGTCGAGATGGAGCGCGAACGTGCCGGGCGTGGCGAGCAGTTCGGCCAGCGCTTGAGCACTCCAAGGCGCGTCAAACGACTCGGCATGAATTGCGGCGAGGCGTGCGAGATCAAAGTCGCGCGCGACGAGCGTCGCCGTCATCGCTGTGCCGGCAACTTGGCGTCGGGCGGACGCAGGTAAAGCGGGCGCGGCGGTTCATGCGCTGGAGTCAGACTGCGTGCAAGCCTCGCAACCCAGAGCGCATCCGGTTGGCGGACATGCGAAAGCACCGAAGCCGGCAGATGTTGGTGGGCGCGCTCAGCCGCCGTGCCCGCCAACGCGAAGGGCGCTGCAAGCTCGGCCAGACGTTCGATGGCGGCGGCGAACGGCAGCAGGCACGGCGGTAGCTGCACGCTACCGGCGATTTCGAGATAGACCTCATCGCGGCGCGCGTCGTGCACTCCGACAGCGATCCCGGCGCCCGTCTCCGCCATGGCCTGCTCCGCCATCGCAGACAGGGTCGTGACCCCGACGAGCGGAATGCCCAGTGCAATGCGCATCGCGCGCATGAAGGCGAGGCCGACGCGCTGGCCGGTGAAGGTGCCCGGACCCGTCGTCACCGCCAGCCGCTGGAGATTTGCGAATTCCCAATCAGCTTGCTTCATCGCCGCTTCGACCATCGGGGCCAAGGCCTCGGCATGGCCGCGCGCCATCACTTCGAATGCGTGCGCGAGGACCCTTTCATCGTTCACGAGCGCAACCGAACAGGCGCCAAGCGACGTATCGACGGCGAGGATGTTCACAAGCCCGCCTGCTCAGGCAATCTTGCAGGCTTCATCGAAGGTGAGCCTGGGGCTGCGTGCGAACACGCCGGAGGGATCGCCATGTCCGACGCTGCAGATGAAGTTCGACTTGATGCGGGTGCCGGCAAAGAAATCCCGGTCGACGGCTTCGTTGTTGAACCCCGACATGGGGCCGCAATCAAGGCCAAGCGCACGCGCCGCGATGATGAAATAGGCACCTTGCAGCGTGCCGTTGCGAAACGCCGTGACCTGCTCCATCGCCGGGTCGGTGAACCAATTCTTCGCGTCTTGATTGTGTGGAAAAAGATGCGGCAGCCTGGCCGCGAAATCGAGATCGTAGCCGATGATGGCGGTCACCGGCGCCGCGCGAACCTTGGGCGCATTGCCAGGCGAGCAACTCTTGGCGAGTTTTTCCTTGGCCTCGTGCGAAACCGCAAAGATGATCCGCGCCGGCGAGCAGTTCGCGCTGGTCGGCCCCATGCGCATGAGATCGTAGACGGCCATCAGCAGCGCTGTGCTGACCGGTTGGTCGAGCCACTTATTTTGGGTGCGGGCGCTGCGAAAAATCGTATCGAGCGCTTCGTCGTTGATGGCGTGATGATCCATGTGGGCCAAGCTCCGGCGTGAACGCTGCCGTTCGTTTGATCGAATCGCGAAGAGCTTACACTGCTTCGACGGCGTTCACTTCCGGAACGTAATGGCGAAGCATGTTTTCGATGCCGTTTTTCAACGTCAGCGTCGAAGACGGACAGCCGGCGCATGAGCCCTGCAGGTGCAGGAAAACGATACCGGCACCGCCATCGAAGCCCTTGAAGATAATGTCGCCGCCATCCTGGGCGACGGCAGGACGCACCCGCGTTTCGATCAATTCCTTGATTTGGGAAATGACTTCCGGATCGCCTTCGCCGTAATCCTGATCGTCACGTTCCTCCGCCGTACCTTCCAGAAGCGGCAGGCCACGCGTGAAATGCTCCATGATCGTGCCCAGAATCGCGGGCTTGATGTGCTTCCAATCGCCATCGCGCTTGGTGACCGAGATGAAATCGGCGCCAAAAAAGACGCGCGACACCTCGGGCAATTCGAAAAGCGCCAGCGCCAGCGGCGAACGACCCGCCGCTTCCTTGCTGGGAAAGTCGGCGACCTGGCCTTCGCCCATCACGTCGCGGCCAGGCAGGAACTTCAGCGTGGCCGGATTGGGCGTGGATTCGGTCTGGATAAACATGGTTCCTTCCGCGGGGCCAGATGGGCTCCCGCAAAGCCTTACATGGACCTTGAACAAGACCGGATCAAGGCCGCGTTAAAACCTTAGAAATCCGAGGCGATTCCCTTCTTTTCCCAGTCGCCATAGCGGGTCGGTTCGGGACCCTTCTGGCCGCCGATTTCCTTGGCCCGGGGTGATTGAACCTCGTTTTTGCGGCGCTCTTCGGCTTCCTTTTTTGCGCGCTCGCCGGCCTCACGAACGCGCTGGGCGATTTCGGCCTCTGTCAGTTTGCTCGTCCCGTCGGCAGGAGGCATTCGAAAATCGTCCGCTTGACGCTGGCCGCAACCAGCATACATCACCATGACATGAATCTGCTTCGCACGGGATTGTTGCTGACGGCGCTGACCGCGCTCTTCCTCTTCGCCGGCTTTCTCATCGGGGGCGAAGCGGGAATGGTGGTCGCTCTGCTCTTCGCCACTGCGACCAATCTTTTCGCCTACTGGAATTCGGACAAGGTGCTGCTTTCGCTCTATGGCGCGCGTCAGGTCGACGAGACGACCGAGCCCGATCTCGTCCATACGGTTCGCCAGATTGCCGGCCAAGCGGCTTTGCCGATGCCCAAAGTGTATGTCGTGCAGAACGATCAGCCCAACGCGTTTGCAACCGGGCGAAATCCCGAGCATGCCGCGGTGTGCGTCACGAGCGGTCTGCTCGCGCGCGTCAATGGCGAGGAGCTCGCGGGCGTTCTCGCGCACGAACTCAGCCACGTGCGCAATCGCGACACCCTGACCATGACGATCACAGCCACGATCGCCGGCGCCGTCGCGATGCTGGCGAATTTCGCCTACTTCTTCGGTGGCCGGCGCAATCCCTTAGGTCTCATCGGAGTGATCCTCATCGCCATCGTGGCGCCGATCGCCGCCATGCTGGTGCAGATGGCGGTTAGTCGCACGCGCGAATTCGAAGCCGATCGGATGGGTGCCGAATTGTCGGGGCGGCCGCTCTGGCTGGCCTCCGCACTTCAGAAGATCGATCGCGTGGCGGCGGTGACCGACAATCCGCAAGCCGACGCCAATCCCGCGACGGCGCATCTCTTTATTGTCAATCCGCTGCATGGCGGCGGACTGTCGGGTTTGTTCTCGAGCCATCCTGCCACCGAAGAGCGCATCAGACGATTGCGCGCGATGGCCGAGCAACCGCCGGTTCAGCCCGGACCTTGGGCGTGAGCGATGGGCTCGCTGCGCGCGCCGCAGCGCAAGCGATTCTCTCCGACGTGTTGCGCAAGAAGCGTCCGCTCGACGCCGCTTTTGACCGGCTTGGCACTCTGCCCGCGCGCGACGCCGGGTTTGCGCGCACCATAGCCGGCGAGACGCTGCGCCGCTTGGGCCAAATCGAAGATCTCGTACGTCACTTGGTTCCCAAATCACCGGCGCCGCACAAGTCGGGGCCGACGCTCGAGATTCTCTATGCCGCTACGTGTGAACTGCTTTTCTTGAACGTCGCGCCGCATGCCGCCGTCGACGCGGCCAATCGCCTGGCACGGGCCGACAGCAAGGCCATGCACTTCAAGCCTTTGATCAACGCCGTGTTGCGCCGGGTCGCGCGCGAAGGACGAGCGCACGTCGCGGCACAGGATGCGCCGCGTCTGAACACACCTGACTGGCTCTGGGCACGTTGGACGGCCGCCTATGGCGAAGACACCGCGCGTGCGATCGCCGCTGCACACGCAAGGCCCGCACCGGTCGACCTTGTGCTCAAGGACAAGGCGTACGCCGGCCAACCTGACGCGAAAATTCTATTCGACGGTGTCGCGCGCCTATCGGCTTCGTCTCGCATCGACGAATTGCCAGGCTTCGCGGACGGCCATTGGTGGGTGCAGGATGCGGCTGCGACGCTGCCGGCAGGTCTAATGGGTGATGTCGCCGGGCGCACGGTGATCGACTTGTGTGCCGCGCCCGGCGGCAAGACCATGCAGCTTGCCGCACGCGGCGCGAACGTCATCGCGGTTGAGCGCGACGCCGCGCGACTGATGCGCATGCGCGACAATCTGGAGCGCACGCACCTTCCCGCAACCCTCGTCGAGAGCGACGTGCGCGATTTTCGACCCGCCGCACCGGCGCCGTTCGTGTTGCTCGACGCGCCCTGCACGGCGACCGGCACGATCCGCCGTCATCCCGATCTGCCTTGGATAAAAAGCGCTTCGGACGTCACCTATTGCGAACAAGCAGCGGCGGAACTCTTGGCCGTGGCCGCCGATATGGTGGCGCCGTCGGGCCTGCTCGTCTTCGCCGTCTGCTCGCTTGAACCCGAAGAAGGCGCCCTGCAAGTCGAAAATTTCCTGCGGCTGCGCTCCGATTACCGGCGCGAGCCGGTGACCGCGAAAGACATGTTCGGATATGATGAGTGGATCAGCGCCGAAGGCGATCTACGCACGCTACCCTGTCACTTGGCGCCGCAAGGTGGAATGGATGGCTTCTTCGCCGCGCGACTGCGCCGGCTATAGCCGGCCGAGTGCGTAGGCCACGGCGAGATAGATCTTGCCGGTGTCGGCGCTAAGCATGGTCGACGTCAGCAGGCCGCCGCCATCACCTTCCTTGGCGCGCGAGAGCAGCGCTTCGAATTCGCCCAGATAAGCATTCGCCGCATCGCGAAACTTCGCGTCGTCGCGATAGAGCGTGGCAACGCGGTTCACCGTGTCGTCGTCGATCGCTTCGGCAAGGCGGCGGGCGAAGACGGTACGATCGCCGGCGAGATAACGCCGCCAATTGTCTTCTCCCGGTGCGGAATCGGCTGAGATCGCACTCAGATCGACGGCCAGGTCGGAAAGCGCCGCTTCGAGCGCGCCCAACGCTGCAGCACCCGCTGGCTTCAGCTCCTTGGCTTCGCCGGACTCGACAGCGGCGAGAAGCGTGCGCATTTCCCAGGCCTTGGGATCGGCGCTGGTTTCGATCGCCTTCTTTCTCGGCCGCTGCGTCAGGCGCTTGGCCATGCTCAGCAGGCTTTCGCTTTCGGTTGCTTCAGGCTCGGTGAGCTCCAGTGTGCGGCGATCCTGCGGGCGCGGCGCGGTGCGTGCATGGATGGTGGAGAGCGTTCGCGCCGACAGATCCAGCATCTCTTCGGTCTCAGAGCGTACCATGTCGCGCACGCGGCGCGCTTCCTGCTGGGCGATGCCAGGCAGCTGCAGGAGATGTTGCTGCACTTCCTCCACCGTCTTGGCGAGCGTTGTGCGGATCGTCGTTGCTTCCGCCGACAATTCGCCCGACATGCGCAGCAATTTTTCACATTCCGCCATTGCTTCACCGACCAGCGCGCGCGCGTTGATCTGGGCTTCGGCAGCGGTCTCGCCGATCAGCGCCTGGGCGCCGGCATTGGCGTCCTGCAACGCATTGATCATGGTGGAGAGTGTCGTGTTCGCGGCCTCGCTGGCCTCTTTGAGCTTTTCGGTTTCGCGGGTGAAATTGGCGGTCAGCTGCGAGGCACGCTCCGAAGCGTTGCCCATGATGAGTTCGAGATGCCTCTCGGCATCGCCCGTGACGTGTTCGAACTTTTTCGCTTCGCCGCCGAGCGACTGGATAGCCAGCTCGATCGCTGAGCGCTCTCGCGACAAGCCCGTTTCGAAGGCGGCGCTCTCTTCTCTCAGCCGCTGCAGCAATTCGTTCATGGCGCTGCGATGCCGTTCCTGCCGGCCAAGCACGAATTCAGCGCGCGCCATGGCGGCATCGGCGACCGCTTCGATGCGCTTGGCCTGGCGATCGAGTTCGACCGCGGCGGCATGCGGCGCGTCGGCGGCGGCGCCGGCGGCGGCACGAAAACCTGCCGCCTGCGTTTCGAGTGTCGTGCCCGCGTTTCTAAGCGTACTCTCCGCACCTTCAATCGACGATTTCAACTGCGCCACACGACCCGCGACGGTTTCAGCGGCGCGCGCCGCGGAATCGCTGAGCGATCCGGATACGGACTCGATGCGTTCGCGTTCGACTGTCAGACGCGCGGCGACGGACTCGCCTCGCACTTCGACACGCGCGCCGGCTTCGTCGAGCGCGGCGATCTGATGCTCGAGCGAAGTCTCCAACGCGCGCAGGCGAGAGAACGCGGCGTCGAGACCGGTGTTGAGCGCATCGAGTTCACGGCGTACCGAGCGCCCGAGACGAACGGCGGTTTGCGATGCCGCTTCGTCGACCGAAAACAAGCGCTCCGTCGCATCGGCCAGCATTTCGGCCGCGGCGCCCATCTGTTGGGCACGCGCCAGCGCCCACGCACTCGCCAGAAACAGAAGCGGCGGAATGAACGTCGCCGCCGTAAAGATCGCGAGTTCCTGGACGTCGAGGCCGGTCAAGCCCTTCGGTCCGAAATAGCCCCAGAGATAGGCTGCCGCCGCCCCCGCCCAGAAGGCAGACAGAACGCCGGCGAATACGATCGCCGAAATGCCGAACTTCGGCGGGGTGGGCAGGACGCGACGCGCGCCAAAATCGCGCAGCGGTTCGGCCGTTTCAAGCAAGACGGGCTGGTTCGATCCGGTCGTGGCCATCAATCCCTCGACATATTCCGCTCACGGAAGAACAGTTTAATCATCGATTGGCACAAGGCGCGAGAGCGGGCGTTGAGTGAAACGACTGGAACTCTGCGCCGGAATCGTTAATTTTGCTGTCAATTCTTGGGGCGAGACGCGCATGACGATGTTATTGGCTGCGGCTCTCGTGTTCATTGCCATGCATCTTCTGGTTGCCGGAACGCGCCTGCGCGACATTATTACGACGGCAATCGGGGAAGGTGTTTATCTCGGTCTGTTCTCGCTGGCATCGGTTGCCGCCATAGCTTGGCTCGCCATCTCCTACCGCGCGGCCCTGGCGAGCGCCGACAACGTTGTTCTCTTCGATCTTGGCAGCGCCGTGCGCGACGTCGCAATACCGATCACCTTGTTCGCATTCCTGATCGGAGTCCCCGGATTGATGACCGCGAATCCAACTGCGGTAGGTCAATTGAGCGCAGCGACACGAGAGAATTCGGTGCGCGGAATCCTGCGCATAACCCGCCACCCGTTTCTTTGGGGCGTTGCGCTCTGGTCCCTGTTTCATTTGAGCGCCACGGGTGATCTTGCATCGGTCTTGCTATTCGGCTCGCTACTTATTCTTTCCGTGCTTGGCACATTTTCGATCGACGCCAAGCGCCGGCGAAAACTGGGCGAGCAGTGGGATGCGTTTGCGGGTCGGACGTCGAACGTTCCTTTTGCCGCCATCGCCGCCGGCCGCAATGTCTTCAATGCTCGCGAGTATTTCGATTGGCGATTCTTCGCCGCACTCGCCATTTATGTCGTGGCCTTGTTTGCGCATGCGCGGGTCATCGGCGTCTCGCCGTTTCCCGGTGGCTAGATTTCGTTTTAGGCGCGCCCAACGTTAACATCCTCTTGAGACATTGTGTCCATTGTCGCGGGTCGTTTCCGGGACGTTGCCATGACGGCTGTCATCGATATGAAGCATCTGGCGCGCTACACAGGAGGCGACGCCAGGCTCGATGCTGAAATTCTGCAACTGTTCGATGCTCAGGCGATCGGCCTTGTCGACCGCTTGAGAGAGATTCTCGCAACCGGCGACGCAAAATCCTGGAAGGAAGTCACCCATACGATAAAGGGTGCGGCGCGCGGCGTTGGAGCATTTGCGCTGGCCGATGCGGCTGTCATCTGCGAACAAGTCGGTTTGGCGGACCCGAAGGCCGCGGCCGAAGCGGTCAAGCGGCTCGGGTCCGAAGCTGACGCAGTCCAAGCCTTCATAAAAGAAGTCGTGCGACGCTGAATTGTGCGGGTTATCCCGGTCATGGCTGCTTCTGATGTCCCGGCCACCCACTTGGCGTTGATGCTGCGCTGCGTCACATTGCGCCCCCGCGCCTTGAAAGGGTTGTTGCCCGACCCATTTTTACATATGAAGAGCGCCAGTTTCGAACGTCATACACTAAACAGTTGTGGAATAGAGAATGAGCATGCCAATCGAGACGGATGTCATCATCGTAGGTGCCGGACCGATTGGCCTGTTTGCCGTCTTCGAGCTTGGCCTGCTCGACCTCAAAGCCCATCTCGTCGACATTCTCGACCGGCCCGGTGGTCAATGCACCGAGCTCTATCCGGAAAAACCGATCTACGATATTCCGGGCCTTCCCATCGTCACAGGTCAGGAACTGACGGAAAAGCTGCTCGCCCAGGTCAAGCCGTTCAATGCGCAATATCACTTCAGCGAGATGGCATCCGGTTTGGAAAAACTTGCCGACGGGCGTTGGAAGCTGTCGACAGATGCGGGCACCGAACTCATCGCGCCGGTCGTCGTCATCGCTGCCGGCGGCGGCAGCTTCGTCCCCAAGCGTCCGCCGGTGCCCGATATCGAAAGATTCGAGAACAAGGGCGACGGCGTCGGCGTGCACTATGCCGTGCGCAAGATGGAAACGTTTCGCGGCAAGAACATCTTGATCGCGGGCGGCGGCGACAGCGCGCTCGACTGGACGATCAACCTCGCGCCACTCGCCAAGTCACTGACGCTCGTCCATCATCGCGACGGTTTCCGCGCCGCACTGCACAGCGTCAATCAGATGCGCGAGCTCGAGCGCGAGGGCAAGGTGAAATTCCACGTCGCGAGCGTGAAGCAGCTGCACGGCGACAATGGCAAGCTTTCAGCTGCAACGCTTGCCGGAACGGATAAGAAAGAGTGGATACACGAGACCGACGCGTTCCTGCCGTTCTTCGGCCTGACGATCAAGCTGGGACCGATTGCGGATTTTGGCCTCAATCTCCATGAAAATCTCATTCCGGTCGACACCGCCAAATTCGAAAGTCAGACGCCGGGCATTTTCGCCATCGGCGACATCAACAGCTATCCCGGAAAGCTCAAGCTCATCCTCTCGGGCTTTCATGAAGCCGCCCTGATGGCGCAGGCCGCGTTCCACATTTGCAAGCCCAACGAAAAGCTTCGCTTCCAATACACGACGTCGTCGTCCAGCCTGCAGAAGAAGCTTGGTGTGAGCGCATGAAGATCATCGCCACCGACCGCAAAGGCGCAGAGCATGTGATCGAAGGCCGCGACGGCTGGACGGTGATGGAGATCCTGCGCGATGCGGGATTGCCCGTCGCCGCCGAATGCGGCGGCGCGTGCGCCTGCGCCACCTGTCATGTCTATGTTAAGGACGGCTGGTACGAGAAACTCGCGCCGCCCTCGGATGCGGAAGTCGACATGCTCGACATGGCGCTGGCGGTCGAAGCTGACTCCCGTCTTTCCTGCCAGATCGTCTGTGCCGACGAACTTGACGGGCTCAAGGTCACTGTCGCGCCGGAATAGAGTATCTACGCTCTGTTGCCGGATAGGGGACGCTTATGGGTTTCTACGACCGACACATCCTGCCGCGGCTGCTGAACGCCGCGATGAGCGCCAAGCCGATCTCCTATCAGCGCCGCAAAGTCGTGCCACGCGCGGAAGGCCGCGTTCTCGAGATCGGCTTCGGCGCCGGGCACAATCTTCCCTACTACGACGCCGAGAAGGTCGAATACATCTGGGCGCTCGAACCGGCGGCTGAAATGCGCAGCCGCTCGGCGGAGCGCCGCGCCGCTTCGTCCATCCCGCTCGAATTCATCGACCTGCCGAGCGAAAAGATTCCCCTTGACGCCGACAGCGCCGACACGGTGCTCGTGACCTATACGCTCTGCACCATCCCCGACGTCGTGGCGGCGTTGGGCGAGATGCGGCGCGTCATGAAGCCGGCGGGCCGGATGATCTTCTGCGAGCATGGCGAGGCGCCGGATGAGTCCGTCAAACGCTGGCAGCAACGCATCACACCCATCTGGAAGAAGATCGGCGGCGGTTGCCATGTCGGACGCGCCATCCCCAAGCTGATCGCCGATGCCGGTTTTCGCGTGGACGACATCCAGACCATGTACCTGCCCGGCACACCGCGCTTCGCAGGCTTCAACTATTGGGGCAGCGCGTCGAAGGCCTGAAGCACGTAAACGTGATGCCGATCACGTGCTCGTAAATTGCTGCTTTCCGGGGCACGACCTAAGCCAGCCGAGTACCTGGGGAAGAAAACCAATGCTCGATCGACGCGCAGTTCTGAAGACCGGCGCGGCCGGCGCCGCCGTCCTGGCAATCCATCCAACCGCCTACGCCGCGCGATCGGACAGCGAGCAACTGAACGCGCTGTTCGATACGTTCGTGAACGAGAATCTCGACCAGTCGCCGCTCCTCGCGACCTCGCTCGGCTTCGACACCGGCGATCGGGCGAAGCAAAAGTCCCTGATCGACGAAAGTTCGCTGGCCGCGATTGAGCGCCAGCAAAAACTTGTCGCAAGTCAGCTCGCGCGCCTCGGCGCCTTCGATCGCGCCTCGGTCGGGATCGACGACCAGGTGAGCTATGATGTCGTTCTCTTCAGACTGAAGAACACCGACGCCGACAATCGCCACTACAAGTACGCGGGCGGCGGCGCGGGCAGCCCCTACATCATCTGCCAGCTCAACGGACTCTATTCTTCGATTCCTTCCTTCCTCGACAATCAGCACACGATCGAGACCAAGGCGGACGCCGACGCCTATCTCTCGCGCCTGGAACAGTTCGCGCTCCGCATGGATGAGGAGGCCGACGTCGTCCGCCACGACGTAGCGCTCGGTGTCGTGCCGCCGGACTTCGCGCTGACCAAGACGCTGGTGCAGATGAACGCGCTGCGCAACCAGCCGGCCGACAGTGCGCCGATGACGCTCTCTGTAGCGCGCCGCGCGAAGGAAAAGAACATCGCGGGCGACTATGCCGGTCCGGCGGCAAAGCTTCTGACCGACAAGGTCTATCCCGCTCTCGACCGCCAGATCGCGCTTGTCAGCGACATGCAGAAGAAGGCGACGCACGATGCCGGCGTGTGGAAGCTGCCGGATGGCGAAGCTTATTACCGCGACAGCGTTCTGACCTGGACCACCTCGACGATGAGTCCTGAGGAAATCCACCAGACCGGACTCGACATCGTCAAGGATCACACCGCCCAGATCGACGCCATCATGCAAAAGCAGGGCATGACGAAAGGCACCGTCGGCGAGCGGCTGCGTGCGATGTTCAATGATCCGAAACTCCTCTACGCCAACACCGATGCGGCAAAGGACCAGCTGATCGCCGATCTCAACGTCAAGGTGGCGGCGATCCGCGCCCGCCTGCCCGACTATTTCGGCGTGCTGCCGAAGGCGGAGGTGAAGATTCAGCGCGTGCCGAAATATCTCGAGGCCGCGCAGGCCGGCGGCTACTACAACTCGCCTTCGCTCGACGGCACGCGGCTCGGCAGCTATTGGATCAATTTGCGCGACACAGCGGAACAGCCGCGCTGGCTCTTGCCCACGCTCACCTATCACGAGGCGATTCCGGGCCATCATCTTCAGCTTTCAATCCAGCGCGAAGCGAAGATGCCGCTGATCCGAAAGGTTGCGTATTTCTCGTCCTACCTCGAAGGCTGGGCGCTTTATGCCGAACAGCTCGCCGACGAGATGGGCATGTACGCCGACGATCCGCTGGGCCGCATCGGCTTCCTGCACGATGCGATGTTCCGCGCCGTGCGCCTCGTCGTCGACAGCGGCATGCACGCAATGAAGTGGAGCCGCGAGCAGGCGAACACCTACTTCATCGACACGCTGGGCGACCAGGACACGGCCGCGATCACCGAGATCGAACGCTATGCCGTCAATCCCGGCCAGGCCTGTGGCTACATGCTGGGCAAGCTCACCTTTCTCGCCGCGCGCAAGAAGGCACGCGACGCGCTGGGTGCGCAGTTCGACATCAAGAGCTTCCACGACGCGATGCTCATCGGCGGCGCGGTGCCGCTCGCCATGATCGACGGATTGACCGAGCGCTACATCGCCTTGAGCAAAACGGTCGTGCAAACGCGGACTTAAGCTAGGCTGCGAACACTCACCTGCTCATCAACGCATACTCGCCGCCCTTTTCGATGCCGCGCTTGTAGGCGGGGCGCGCGTGCATCGCGGCGCGGTATTTGACGAGACCGGGATAGGGTTCGAGCCTGGCGCCGGCGGCTTCGAGCACGAAGAGAATCTGCACGTCCGCGCCGGTCAGCTCGTTGCCGACGAAAAAGCTGCGTCCGCCCAGGCCTGCTTCCATGTAGGAGAGGTTGTTGGCGATCTCGCTGTCGACGCGCGGCTTCAGGGGCGCGGCCGCATCGCCCAGCATGCCGGTATAGAGCGCCATCAACAGCGGCAGCATCGCCGAGCCTTCGGCGTAGTGCATCCACTCGACATATTTCCAGTAGTCGTCGCTGCCGGCCTTGGGCTTGAACTTGCCCTTGCCGTAGGTGTCGACCAGATATTCGACGATGGCGCCGGATTCGGCGATCGTCTTGTTGCCGTCGGTGATGACCGGCGATTTGCCGAGCGGGTGGACCTTTTTCAACTCGGGCGGGGCGAACGGCACCGGGCTCTGGCGCTGATACTTCACGATCTCATATGGCGTGCCCAATTCTTCGAGCAGCCACAGAATGCGCTGCGAGCGCGAATTGTTGAGATGGTGGACCTTGATCATGGCGTTCTCCCGGTGTGGCTGGTGATGATATCAGTTTGTCTGGAAAGAGCCGGCGTATCTTCATCCTTCGGCCGAAATGATCAGCTTCTGGGTTCCGCCGCAACCGGCGGCACGAAATCGTCATCGAATACGCGCTGCGGATGATACGCGCTCACCATGCCCATGAAGGGCGGCCAGATACTGTAGCCCAAAAGCTCCTGCACGTGCGGCGCCATGGACTTTGCGATGTTGCGCGGGATGGCGAGGAAGAAGTTTTCCTGCTGGCGCAGCCACCCTTCGCAATATTGGTAGGTGATGGCGAGGCGTGACGCATTACTCCTGTTCGCGCCGCCGCCGTGCACGAGCGTGCCGGGAAAGACGATTGCCGAGCCGGCCTTCATCACGATCGCGCGCTTCTCGGCCTGCGCCTTGGGCAAGTTGCTTTGATCGACTGCGCCCCATGCGTGGCTGCCGGGAACGATCACGGTGGCGCCATTGTCGAGCGTGAAATCGTCGATGGCGGCGATCATGCTGACACTGAGGGCGGCGCGCGGGCGCGGCACTTTGTAGAAGCTATCGTCGCTGTGCAGCCCCTGCTCGGCTTCGCCGGGATGAATCTGGATCGCCTGCGCCGCGCTCAGCAGAAAGTTGGGCGCGAGAAAGCGGCCAACGAGTGCCAGCACCGTCTCATTCTCAGCGATGCGTTCGAAAACCTTGCCGCGGCCGACAAGCGTGTAGACGCGCTCAGTGGTGAAGCCTTCGAACGGGTTGCGGCCACGATGCCGGCCCATATGCGGTGCGACGCCGGCGCGAACCTCGGCCAGCGTTGTGGCATCGAGCAGGTGCTCGACGATAGTGTAGCCGTCGCTGCGCATGCGCGCGACGTGGCTGTCGATGGACGTAGGCGCGTGCGCCTGAGCCGACATCGCGCTAGCGGTTCAACTCGCGCATGGCGTTGTCGAGGCCGCCGAGCGTCAGGGGATACATCCGCCCGTTCATCAGCTGCTGCATCAGCCCGATGGAGGGCGTGTAGTCCCAGTGCTTTTCGGCGACCGGATTGAGCCACACCGTGTGCTCGAACATCTCGGTGACGCGGTCGAGCCAGACCGCGCCCGGTTCCTCGTTCCAATGCTCGACGCTGCCGCCGGGATAGGTCACCTCGTACGGACTCATCGTGGCGTCGCCGACGAAGATCACCTTGTAGTCGCGCGGATATTTGTGCAGCACGTCCCAGGTCTCGAGCTTCTCATTGTGGCGGCGGCGATTGTCCTTCCACACCGCCTCATAGAGGCAGTTGTGGAAGTAGAAGAAATCCATGTGCTTGAATTCGCTTTTTGCTGCGCTGAAGAGCTCCTCGCAGAGCTTGATGTGCGCATCCATCGAACCGCCGATGTCGAAGAAGAGCAACACCTTCACCGTATTGTGTCGCTCCGGCACCAGCTTCAGATCGAGATAACCCTTGTTGGCCGTATCCTTGATTGTGCCCGGCACGTCGAGCTCGACTTCGGCTCCCAACCGCGCCCATTTGCGCAAGCGGCGCAGCGCCACCTTGATGTTGCGGGTACCGAGCTCGACGGAATCATCCAGGTTCTTGTATTCGCGCTTGTCCCAGACCTTGACCGCCTTGCCGTGGCGCGACTTGTCCTGGCCGATGCGCACGCCTTCGGGATTGTAGCCGCCATTGCCGTAGGGCGACGTGCCGCCGGTGCCGATGGCTTTGCTGCCTTTTTCGTGGCGCTTCTTCTGTTCCTCCATCTGGGCTTTGAGCTGATCCATCAGCTTTTGCCAGCCGCCGGCCTTCTCGATCATCTTCTTCTCCTCTTCGGAGAGGAATTTCTCGGTCAAGGCTTTGAGCCATTCTTCGGGGATCTGCGCGATGAGGGAAGGGTCAAGGCCCTCGAGCCCCTTGAAGACATGGCCGAAGACCTGGTCGAACTTGTCGAGGTTGCGTTCGTCCTTTACCAGCGCGGTGCGCGAGAGGTAGTAGAACTCATCGATCTTCATATCGATGATGTCCTTGTCCATCGCCGCCATAAGCGCGAGATATTCCTTGAGCGTGACCGGAATCCGGGCTGCGCGGAGCTCATCGAAGAACTGGAAGAACATGGGCGTGAACCTTCGTCGGTAGGCGAATAGCTTTGACTAAAGTCTAGCGCGGCTTGGCCGGTCCGGCCAGCGGGGCGGAAAGGGCGGGAGTCATCTGGTTGGGCGAGGAAATGACCGGTCCCTGCGGCGCCATCTTGGCGATATGCACCAAAGCTTCCGTATAGACGGCGTTAAGGAAGTCCTTGAGCTTCTCGTCGTCGCGCGGTGTGGCGAATTCGACGGTTGCTTCGACCGACCAGGTGCCGATGGTGCCGCTCGAAAACATGATTCGGTAGTGCAGCGTTTCGAGCGCCGCGGTTTCGTAGGTGCGGCTGTAGACCGAGATCGGCGCCGTGCCGCCGCCGAGCTTGACGGTGCGCTCACCGACGATTCTGCCGCCGATGCCTTCCTGCTCGGTGAATTCCTGTTGCAAGGCGGTCTTGGGATCGTAGGCCGCCTTCAGCGGCGTGAGCGTGATCGTGCCGTAGACGCCGTCGAGCGCGGAATAGGCGCAGAAGTCCGAGCCCAGCATCGGCGCGCGCTCGCCGAATGCGTCGCGCTCGAAATGGCCGATGAAGAGCGGACAGACAAAACCCGACGCGCTGTGCACCTTGGCTTCGTCGGCGCCGTCCTTGAAGGCATCTATGTTCGTGGTCTGCGCCGCGGCGGGTGAGAGAGCCAGCCAACCGATCACGGCAACGACGACGAGTTGGCGCTGGCGCAATTCAGTTCCTCGGTTCTCTCCGGGCCAGGAAGGCGAGGCGCTCGAAGAGGTGCACGTCCTGCTCGTTCTTGAGCAGCGCGCCGTGCAGCGGCGGGATCAACTTCGTCGGGTCCCGTTCCTTCAGCGCCTCAGGTGGGATGTCTTCGTTCATCAGGAGCTTCAGCCAGTCGAGCAGTTCGCTGGTCGACGGCTTCTTCTTCAGCCCCGGCACGTCGCGGATCTGGTAGAAGACATTGAGCGCCTCGCTCACCAGCTTCTGTTTTATGTTCGGATAGTGCACGTCGATGATCTTCTGCATCGTGTCGCGCTCGGGAAACTTGATGTAGTGGAAGAAGCAGCGGCGCAGGAACGCGTCGGGCAATTCCTTCTCGTTGTTCGAGGTGATGAGAATGATCGGGCGCAGCACCGCCTTGATGGTCTCGCCGGTCTCGTAGACGAAGAACTCCATGCGGTCGAGTTCAAGCAGGAGGTCGTTGGGAAACTCAATGTCGGCCTTGTCGATTTCGTCGATCAACAGCACCGGGCGCTTCTCGAGTTCGAAGGCTTCCCAGAGCTTTCCCTTCTTGATGTAGTTCTTGACGTCCTTGACGCGTTCGTCGCCGAGCTGGCTGTCGCGCAGCCGCGTTACCGCATCATACTCATAGAGTCCCTGCATCGCCTTGGTGGTCGATTTGACGTGCCAGGTGATAAGCGGCGCCTTCAAAAAGTCGGCGACCTGGAAGGCAAGCTCGGTCTTGCCGGTGCCGGGTTCGCCCTTGATGAGCAGCGGCCGCTCCAATGCGATGGACGCATTTACGGCGATCCGAAGATCTTCCGTCGCGATGTACTTATCGGTTCCGGTGAATCGCTGAACGGCCATCGAGGTCTCTCTTTTCGGGAAATAGCGTAGGTGAAAGCGTAAGTGGCCGGGGCAGCGCACGCAAGTGCGCCCAATTGACAGTGTTTGACGGCGAAAAGGGACGAGAACAGTCGCCTTAGCTCCATTGCGACGTTAATCTGGCGGCGATGAGGGGGCAATGAACTGGATCGCCGTAGCGGCAATTTTGGGCGCGGGCACGTTGGCCGCATTCACCGACTGGTTGTTCATGGGTGTGCTGTTCCACGCCGAATATAACCGCTATCCGGAGGTCTGGTGGCCGGGCTTGCGCGAAGGCAAGGAGACGGCGGCGATCATCTGGTCCAGCGCCATCGGCTATGTGATGACGGCGGCGATCTTCCTCATCTGTGCGCTGGCCGGCGCACACACGATTCAAGCGGGCCTGACCATAGCCGCGATTGCCTGGATTGCCGGTCCGCTGGGCGTCATCGTCATCAACGGCTTCTTCATCAAGATCGCGCCGCAAGTCACGTTTTCGCATTGTGTGGGCTACCTCGTGCGATTCGCCATCGCGGGGGCCTGTGCGGGGTATGTCCTTTCGATTCCATGACGGTCGCACATATCTACACAGTTGCGTTTCTGGGTATCGAAGCACGCGAGGTGGACGTCCAGGTCCATATCGGCGAAATGGGCGGCGGCCAGTTCAATATTGTCGGCCTGGCCGACAAGGCGGTCGGCGAAAGTAAGGAACGCGTGCGCGCCGCGCTGTCGGCCATCGGGCTCGCACTTCCCTATCAACGCATCACGATCAACCTGGCGCCGGCAGACCTGCCCAAGGAAGGCAGCCACTACGATCTTCCGATCGCGCTGGGGCTTCTCGCCGCGATGGGCGTGCTGCCGGCAAGCGAAATGGCGAACTATGTGGCGCTCGGCGAACTTTCACTCGATGCGCAGATAACCGCAGTCGCGGGCGTTCTGCCGGCCGCTCTGGCCGCTAGCGAACAGCGCCGGGGCCTCATCTGTCCCGCATCGTGCGGACCGGAAGCCGCTTGGGCCGGCGGCGCCCAGATCATCGCGGCACCGTCACTCATCGCGCTCGTCAATCATGTGAAGGGCGTGCAGGTGCTGAACGCGCCAGTGCCCAAGCTCGCGCAAGACAGCCAAAGCGCGCCGGACCTGCGCGACGTGAAGGGACAGGAGACCGCCAAGCGCGCGCTCGAGATCGCGGCCGCGGGCGGACACAACATGCTGATGATCGGCCCACCCGGCGCCGGCAAGTCCATGCTGGCGCAGCGCCTGCCGGGATTGCTGCCGCCGCTCGATGCGCGCGAGGCGCTGGAGATCTCGATGGTGCAGTCGCTGGCAGGCGAACTTGCCGGCGGCGCGATCTCGCGTCGCCGTCCGTTTCGCAATCCACATCACTCCGCCTCGATGGCGGCGCTGACCGGCGGCGGCTTGCGCGTCAAGCCAGGCGAAGTGTCGCTGGCGCATCTGGGCGTGCTTTTTCTCGACGAGCTGCCGGAATTTCAGCGCTCCGTTTTGGATTCGCTGCGCCAGCCGATCGAGAGCGGCGAAGCCGTGGTGGCGCGCGCCAACGCGCACGTGCGCTACCCGGCGCGCTTTCAACTGGTCGCGGCGATGAATCCGTGCCGCTGCGGCTATCTCTCCGACGCGGCGCAGGCTTGCGGCCGCGCGCCGAAGTGCGCACTGGATTATCAGTCGCGCATCTCGGGGCCTTTGTTCGATCGCATCGACCGCCATGTCGAGGTCGGAAGTGTCTCCGCCGCCGATCTCACATTGCCGCCGCCGGCGGAAGGCAGCGCCG